>Ga0214929_100009_pt1 | contig 243876 bp, 206 predicted proteins | sample Stichaenrichm17X_FD_168613 | JGI IMG/M metagenome (GOLD analysis project Ga0214929, IMG submission 168613) | Xylose enriched microbial communities from anaerobic bioreactor in Madison, Wisconsin, United States - 17X | ecosystem: Engineered > Bioreactor > Anaerobic > Unclassified | place: USA... | reverse complement strand
CCTAATTGATAAATGAACAGCGGTCGACCACGCAGAAATGCGCCGGTCGACCGCTGCTTTTTTATTCTTTAATTTTTGAAATTGCCCACTGCTTAGCAGACAACACGGTTCAATATGGTGTGCTTACTCTTTAAAATCTGCTGTGACGCATTGATTGCATCCGCGATTAAAAAAATTCCCCACTTCTCATTTTTGAAGCAGGGAATTAATATTCATCAATACGATTTGATAAAGGCCCAAATTATTTATTAAATCTACTTTTTATGAAAGTTATTCCAACGATTATTTAAATATTCAGCAATTAGTTTGGGTTCACGATTGCGCGTAAAGACACCTTTTCGATTTTCGGCACCTATTCTGATCATACCAGGTTCCGTAACGAAATCAGCAAAATTCCATAATTGTTCACCTTGTACATAATCACAATTATCAAAGATCTCAAAGTTAGCTTTGTAGTAATCCAATTGATATTCTTCTGAGTATGGAGTCCGCATAACTGAATGCATACCGCTAACAGTATCAGCTCCAATCTCAGTAAAGATGATTGGCTTATCAGGAAACTTTTCATTCCAAATAGATAATTCTTTTTGTAGCTGATCCTTAGCTTGCTCTAAATCATCAAAGTCAACATACCACCCATAATAACGATTCAAGCAAACAACGTCTAATAAGTCGCCGATCAAGTCCTTAGTTGCATCAGCATGCATTATATTAACAACCGTAACCGGCCGTTTTTGTGGGTCCAGTTTTTTTGTATAATCAATGATTTCTTTAAAGTACTCATGCGCCCCAGGTTCATGGCTAGCTGGTTCATTCGCAACCGACCACATTACGACACTTGGGTGATCATGATCACGTTCAATCATTTCCCGTAACGCATGCTTATGATTCTTCATCGTATTCATATGCACCCAAGTTTCTCCAGCTTGCATACGTCCGCCTAAAGAAACATTAAAGTTTTCAAAAAGTCCAACGGCTGGCACTTCATCAATTACAACAAAGCCCATCCTATCAGCCAAACGCATAGCTTCCTCATCATAAGGATAGTGAGATGTACGGAATGAATTGGCTCCCATTTTCTTCATAATATGATAGTCTAAATTAACTAATGGCAAATTTACTCCCTTACCTCTTGCTAGCGAATCTTCATGACGACCAAATCCCTTGAAGTAAAATGGCATACCATTTATAAAGAATTTATGATCCTTAACCTCAATTGTCCGTACTCCAAATTCCTGCGTATAAACATCCAACAGTTCATTCTTATTACTAAAAAGTTCTACTTGCAGACGGTAAAGGTACGCATTCATTGGTTGCCAACGATGTGTATTGGCAATTACCAATGTTCCATCTAGCGAATCACTTTGAGCAATAATTTGGTTATCCTCATCCAAAACTTTAATTTTAGCAGAACCGTAGTTGCCAAAAACATGGATATCTGGATGAATCATTGTTTTAGAACCTTCAACATCGTAATTGACAGCAATATGATCCAAATACGTCCGATTAGTTGTATATAATTGTACACGACGATGAATTCCGGAATAATTAAAGAAATCAAAGCGCGTTCGCATTTGATAATCGCCGCTTCCAATATTTTTTAGATCAGCTGTTGGAATCGTTGTATTGTCTAACAAGTTATTAAAGCGAACCTTTAGATCATTTTCACCCTCATGAATAGCTTTATCAATTTCTACTTCAAAAGGCGTAAAACCACCAATATGTTCTGCAATTTTTAGTCCATTAACATAAATTTCACAATTTTGCGTCACTGATCCAAAATGTAAAACGTTACGTTTTTTCATTTGGTCTACTGGAATGTTAAATTTTGTTTCATACCAGAACCATCCAATATGATCATGTAGTTTCCTATCAACAATCTGGTCATTAAACGAAGCTGGCACGGCCATCCACATTGGATTTGGTAAAGCTTGCTTAGGGTCAATTTCTTGATCTTCGACTTGAAACTTCCAAAGTCCTGATAAATCTTCTAATGTTCTAGTGACAGTTTGTTCAGGATATAACATATTTCATCTTTCCTTTCTACTATAAATTAACTACCTTACAAAAGCAGGCCTTTTAGGATCGAATTTCCATCCAGGAATCAAATATTGCATTGCCAAAGCATCATTTCTAGAACTTAAATGTTGATTTATATACAATGCATGAGCTTTTTGAACAGCTTTAATGTCAACATCAATTCCTAACCCCTCAATATCTTTACCAACATGTAAGTAACCATTTTTAATTTGATAAGGCTGTTTCGTCAGAAATTGGCCGTCTTGCCAAATCCAATGCGTATCTACAGCATAGATTTCGCCTGGAGCAGCAGCAGCGACATTTGCTACCATTGCTAACGATATATCAAAATGGCTATTAGAATGAATTCCCCAATTGATTCTAAAAGCCTGACATAATTTAGCAACTGCCACTGATCCTTGCATGGTCCAAAAATGTGGGTCTGCCAACGGAATAGAAATAGCGTTTAACATTAACGAATGAGACATTTGTCGCCAATCGGTATCTACCATATTTGTAGCTGTTGGAATATGTGTTAGTCGCTGAAACTCAGCTAAAATCTCACGACCTGAGAAACCATTTTCAGCACCACATGGATCTTCAATATAAAGCAAGTCATTCTTTAGTTCTTTGGCATATTGAACAGCTTCATCCAGTGACCAAGCACCATTAGGATCTAAATCCAATTTAGCATCAGGAAAGGCTCGATGCAGCGCCTTAATTGTGGCCACTTCTGTTTTACCATCCATAACTCCACCCTTAAGCTTAAAAGTTTTAAAACCATAGCGTTTATAAGCCGCTTGAGCCTCTTTAACAACAGCTTCAGGAGTCATAGCAGGTTCGCGACGAATTCTTCCCCAATCATCAGACTCATCATCACAAGATAAATACGGAAGGTTAGTTTTAGTACGATCCCCAATATAAAACAGGTAACCTAATATTGGAATTTCAGTACGTTGTTGCCCATCACCTAATAATTCAGCTACTGGTTCATGAACAAATTTACCGATTAAATCTAGGAAAGCTGTCTCTACCGCTGTCAAAGCATGAATTAAAACACGTTGATCAAATGTTTGTTGTCCACGACCATCTTGATCAAGTTGACTAAATTTTTCTCCCATAACACGCATGACTTTTTTATAGTCAAATAATCGTGTTCCCAAAACGTCAGACCGACTTTTTTTCAATATTTGAGTTATTTTGGGGTTACCCGGAACCTCACTAACTCCTAAAATACCATTACTATCCGTTAGTATAACTACATTACGCGTAAAAAATGGCTCATGAGCTCCGCTAAGATTTAATAGCATGCTGTCGTAACCCGCAACAGGATATACATCCATTTTTTTGATTATTGGTATGCTCATCGATCGAAGGCATCTCTTTTCCTTGGTATACGAAAAGAAGAATCAGCAGTCAAACTAACTCTTCTCAATTTGTAAAATCAGCGTAGAGTAATCATGTACTCAAAGGTTTTCTTTTGCCCAGGTTGCAATTGCGTGTTAGCTTCTTTATCCATAAGTTCAACCTCATGGCCTGCAATATCAGGTAAACCTGCAAATGGTTCAATACACAAGAATGGAGCATTTGCCCCCTCTTTAGTCCACAAGCAAACATAGCGAAAATCATCCAAACTTAGGTGAATGGAATGCTTTGTTTTTGATGAACTCAATAAAGCCCCTTGAATGCCATCATTTTCTATAATAATCAAACCATTTTCAAACATTTCATGATTTAAATTAATATGACTACCATTAGCAGCATTTAGTTTTATAATTTTGCCATCTCGGTATGGGTTTGGAGTTTTAACAATTTCAAACTGTTTTAAAGTTAATCCGGATGGTTCAAAATCTATCTGGTAATCATCAAATGTTCCTTCACCATTAATCGGTACATTAAACGCAGGATGGGATCCCAATGAAAAACTTAAATCCTTATTATCAATATTTTCAACATTGAACTTAAACGTTATGCCTGTCAAATTTAAGCTAAACATAATTGTAAGCTTAAATGCAAAAGGATAGTATTTTCGTGTAATTTCGTTATCTGTTAAACTTAAGATTAAACAATTTCCCGTATTTTTTTCTACTTTAAAGTCTTGGTCAGCTACGAAACCATGTTGAGGCATCTTATATTCTTGACCATTGTAGAAATATGCATCTTTTTCCGAACGACCAATTGCTGGAAAAAGTACTGGAGCATGTTTTGGCCACAAATCATCATTCCAAATATAATCAAAACCTTCAGATTTATTGAACAAGTGTGTTAGCTGTGCACCGTGTTCATCAATTTCGGCTTTAAATTGGTCATTTTCAATTATTTGCATTCATCAATGCCTGCCTTTCAGCTATTCAACATCACCAAATTGGAAGTATTCATGTGCATTGTTATAGGAGATGTCAGCAGCCATCTTACCCATAACTTCAATATCAGCAGGTGCTTGACCATTTTCAATCAAACTTCCCAAATAGTTGCACAATACTCGACGGAAATATTCGTGACGTGTGTAAGAAAGGAAGCTTCGCGAGTCAGTCAGCATGCCAACAAAGTTCCCTAACAGGCTATTTTCAGCCATCATCTGCAATTGTAAGTTCATGCCACGACGAGTATCATTAAACCACCATGCACAGCCTAATTGTAGTTTTTGCTTGGTTGCATGCTCATCAATACCATCACCATAAAAGTCACCCATACCACTAGCAAGCTGCATCCAATCATTAGGATTCAAAGAATACAAAATAAGCTTAGGGATATTATTCTCAGCTTGCATATGCTGCAAAAGCTTCATGATTTCTTGAGCAAAATCAGCCTGTGTACCAATAGAATCTCCACCACAGTCAGCACCAATTTGATTGAATAATTGCTTGTTTCCGTTACGAATAACATTGCCATGGAACTGCATTGTCCAGTTGTACTTCTTATTGATACGCATCAATGCTTCAATTAAGGCCGTCAGATAAACATCTACATCATGCGCCGTTAATTCATCATTGTTCAAGCCTTTACTAAAGACAGCATCTACATCAGACAATGAAGCTGGCGCAAAATGGAATGTATTGATTCCATGATCAGACAGCTTTGCACCTAAAGAACTAAAGTATTCGTAACGCTGATCAAACGCTTTAATTAGTGTAGAAAAATCTTTAATCTCAATTTCAGAAATATTAGCTAATTCTTGAATGTAGTCAGCAAACTTATCCGATTGAATATTAAATGCTTTATCAGGCCGCATAGCCGGCAGCACTTTAAAACCATTTTCGTGTTCTTCTTGTTTCAATAGTTTGTGATACTTTAGATCTGAAGCTGGATCATCAGTCGTGCAGACAACTTTAACATTCATTTTTTGTAACAGTTGGCGTGGGCGGAAATCATCCTGAGATAGCAATGCATTTGCTTTTTTCCAGACCTCCTTAGCATTTTTCTTAGTAAATGGCTTATCATAGCCAAAATAACGTTTTAGTTCTAGTTGTGTCCATTCATACAACGGATTACCAATGGCTTTTTCCATCGTTTCGGCAAAGGCCTCAACTTTCTTGTAATCATCACCATCTCCAGTAATTAAACTTTCTGGAATACCATTTGCTCGCATCAGACGCCACTTATAGTGATCACCAGCTGTTCCGTCATTAATCCACACACGTGCTAAATTTTGGTAATGTTTGTTCTCGTAAATTTCCTTTGGACTCAAGTGACAATGGTAATCAATAATTGGCATATCTTTTGCATAGTCGTTAAATAACTTCTTAGACCATTCATTCGTTAACAAAAAATTATCATCAATTAAAGTCATAATAACTAATCCTTTCTATCTAGTTATTGAATTGAAATTAAATCTTTCATGGTAAATTCTAGATTGGCTTGATAATCATTAACGTCTGGATTTTCATAGCGAACCTTTGCCTGACGTGTAACTCCATCAAAATACCAACCGTTTTTGGCCTTAGCATATTCATCAGCATTCAAATAACGATGCAGAGTTTTGCCGGCTACAACTACGTTAATCGGTGCCATTCGTGGGCAATAAACCGAAAGATTCATTACCTTAACCTTAGTTGGGTAATCACCTTTGCGTTTAAAGTTAATCAATACTCCTTCTGGATCGAACTTAGTAGTGATATGGGTCTGCAAAAAGTGACCGTCTTGATAGGCCATAGACTCACCATCATCTTCATACAGAGTAAACTCGGAATCTTCGGTTGGTTCAATCAAAATATCAAGCTTATCAATGGTTTGTTTATGAATGTTCATCAAATTTAATGCTCTTGGAATAATTGCACCAGAACGTAAGAACATTGGAATACTACCCAAATCCACAGGAATCGTAATAGTTTGTCCGCCTTCATAAACTTGATTAGTATGCAAATCAAGCCACGTTGCACCAGCTGGTAGATAGATATCTTTTTCAGTTTGTCCTTTATCCAATACGTTAGCAACTAGTAATGAACTTCCTAGCATAAATTCAAAACTCTCATCAGCGACCTTTAAATCATTTTGGAATTCATAAACCAATGGCCGCATAATTGGAGCACCTGTCACATGTGCTTCATACATCAACGAGTAGAAATATGGTACTAACTTGTAACGCAGTTGAATAGCTTGTGCAATGTACTTAGTATAAGCAGGATACGTCCATGGTTCAGTAACTGTATTGTCATTGTTGGCAGAGTGAATTGAGAATCTTGGCTGAAAAATTCCATTTTGTACCCAACGAACAAATAACTCGGGCTCTGGCAATGGACCATAAAAGCCGCCAATGTCACAACCTTGATTTGCTACACCAGACAAGCCCATCCCTAAAATAGTTGGAATATTATATTTAACACTATCCCAACTCGTAAAGTTATCGCCAGCCCAGGTTTGTGCATAACGTTGAATCCCTGCAAAGCCAGCTCTGTTAACAACATATGGTCGTGCGTTCGGATTGTAGCTATGAATAGCTGTGTGAGCTGTCTTTGCCATGATCGTCGACATTAATGGTCGAACCTCACTCATCTTTTTATCTTTGGCACCCTCCATATCAACACGAGCTGAGCCATCAACCGTTTCATATTCATTATTATCGTTCCAAATTGATGTAATACCTAACTTCAACAGCGAATCTGTCATATGTTTGCTCCAAGCTCTCCGCCCGTCTTTACTTGTAAAGTCGATAAAGTGCGCAGGGCCACCCCAATATTGATCAACTTGGTCTTTATCATTGTTTCGATCTTTAACGTAGGCACATTCTTTAGCAAAGTCATCATCCAATGGATGCGTGGTCAAAATTCCTGGCTTGATATTTGGTGCTACTAAAACTCCTCGTTCTTTCAAATCATTAACAAATCTTTGAGGGTCTGGAAAACGTTTTTTGTTCCAATGAAAGTAGTAACGTTTTCCATCATTTTCCCCAGCCGTATAGCCTGAAGACAGGAAAAATCCATCACAAGGAATATCATTTTTCTTACAAGTATCAACAAAATTAACAATGGCATCATCATCGCCTTCTTCAAGTTCAGAATAAAACATTGTTGAACCCATATAACCAAGAGAAGACTTCGGCATCATGACTGTTTTCCCAGTTAAATCTGTATAGTGTTCTACAACGTCTTTAATCGTTGGCCCACCAATAAAGAAAACATCCAAATCGCCGCCATCTGTTTGAAAATAACTGTAGCGTAACCAGTAATTACTATGTTCACAATCCATATCAAATACAGAATCATTAGAATTGTTATAATACATCCCATAAGCTACATTGCTATCCGTGTTGAAATCAATGTAAAAAGGAATCATCTTGTAAAGCGGATCAGACTTTTTTGCGTCCCATCCTAAAGAGTCAGTATTATGCATTCTCATCCGTCGCCGATATTTATTCAGCGGACCAGACTTCTCGCCAAATCCATAAAATTTTTCGTGATCTCCCATTTGTGAATAGTGTGTACGACGACCATTGTCATCTTCCACATATGAACGTTTAGGTAAATCCTTGTGGATAATATTACCGTTCTCATCTTCAATTTCCATGTAAAAAGGTTCTGCATAAATATGCAACGTATACTTTCCGTTATTAACGGCAAAATGTCCCTTTCTAATTTCATTTAGTTTAATAGGAATTGGTTTAACATGCTGTCTCTCGTCTTTCATTAATTCATCGGTTTTGTCATCCCAAGCCGTTTTAACTAAGGCATATGATTCTTCGGGCGAAAATTCATCATCAAATGTCCCACGAATACGGATAATGTTTTGATCTAGCAAATAAATCCTAAACTGAGCAGCATTCGTTTTAAGGTCCAAGTAATCCCTTTGATTATTAATCGATAATAGTTTGGTACTGTTCTTCATAAAAGCAATCTCCTTAAACAACTAAACTAAACAACTATCAATTCCATATCCAGAAGAAATTCATACTAACTGATATACCAAACTGATATATCAAGAAAACGATTTTTCAAATAGAAAAATTAAAATCAAAAAGAAGCATCAATGGATATGTTTTGATTAAAGAATACGTTTTCAGAGTTTCGTTGTCAATAAAAGATTCGCTTTTTACTACAAATCAAACATTTTTATATACATATAATTACATAGAAAAATGTTGTTTTAAAAAAAAATAATCGTTGAAAGCGCTACCTGGTGGTGCTACAATCATTTGCGTTAAGAGATCTCTTTACTTTTCACTAATAACTGATATATTAGATATTATTTTTTGACATTTTTAAAATTTTGAATTATTCAACTTAACTGTTAGTTATCTAATAATGTTTAAGCTGTTCTGGGGGTTTTAGATTATGGATAATAGCGGACAACGTAACCAACGTACCATTACAATTGATGCTCACCCTTTCGATTGGCACGATAAAATCGGCTATATGTTTGGTGACATTGGTAATAACTTTTCATTTAACGTAGTTAATTCATTTTTGATGATTTTCTACACTAACGTTTATGGTTTGACAGGATCTCAAACTGCTATTGTTTTTCTGCTAGCCCGTTTCGTCGACGCTATCAGTGACGTTGTAGTTGGTCGTTTGGTAGACAATAGTAAACTGCATAAACGTGGTCGTTTTATTCCTTGGATGCAAAGAATGGAATACCCACTGTTAATTGCTCTGGTACTATTATTTGTACCTATGGTCAAAGATTGGCCAATGGCAGCCAAGATGGCTTGGGTTTGGGTCACTTATATTGCCTGGGGGGTTCTGTATTCTACAGTTAATATCCCATATGGTTCCTTGGCATCTGCTATTAGCAGCGACCCTAACGATAAAACTTCTCTTTCCACTTGGCGCTCTATCGGTTCTGCTTTAGGTAGTTCTATTACTTCTTACATTATCCCTATGTTCATTTACATTGGTGCCACTAAGAAGATTTCTGGAATGCGTTTCTGGGAAGTTGTTATTGTTTGTGCTATTCTCGGCTTTATTTGCTATCAAATGACGATCCATCTTACAACCGAACGTGTTCAGACCGAGAAATCAGAAAAAGTTTCTTTAAAATCTGTTATGCACACCATGTTTACCGACCGATCTTTATTGGGACTAATCTTGACAGATTTGGTATTAGTTGTTAACCAGAATTTAGCTGGTACAATGATCGCCTATGTCTACAATGACTACTTTAAGAATAGTAGCGTTATGGCTATCGCCATGGTTGTTAATACTGCAACTGTTATTTTGCTCTCACCTTTTAGTCACTACATCGCTTCACATTTTGGTCGTCGAAACAGTTCTATTGTTGGGTTAATTATTAGTTTTGCTATTTACTTAGTTCTTTACCTAATTCGAACTACGAATCCTTATGTTTACCTGGCATTTATTTTCTTTGGATCTTTAGGTTTTGCCGTCTTCAACTTACAAGTATGGGCTTTCATTACCGATGTTATTGACGAAATTGAAGTTCGTTCTGGCGATCGTGAAGATGGAATAGTTTACGGAGTTAATTCCTTTGCTCGTAAAGTTGCTCAAGCAATTGGTGGTGGTTTTGGTGGTTTCTTATTAAGCTACGTTGGTTATAAATCATCTACAACTGGTGGGGCTGAGCAATCTACTCATACAGTTAACGCTATCTACAGCGCTGCCACTCTAATTCCGGTAGTTTGTGCTTTCTTGGCTATCATATTATTATTGTTTGTTTACCCATTAGGTCGTAAACAAGTTGAAGAAAATGCCAAGATCTTGATGAAACGTCACGCAGCAAATACTACCAAAGAAAATAATCAATCTGCTAATAACTAACATTAGCTTACTCAAGTAATAAATAATGACGCTATATCAACCTTAAAAATTGATATAGCGTCATTTCTGTTTAGAAAATACCGAAATAAGCTTTTCTCTCATTCTTCTATAATTTAATTAAATTAGAAATGGTGTAATTTTTTGGAAAATAGAAATTTAAGTCTTACACAAGGCAAACCCCTTTACAAAATTCTAACTTTTTCTATACCTTTAGTTTTGGGAACATTTTTTCAACAATTTTACAGTTTTGTTGATTCAATCATTATCGGTCGTTGCATCAGTAATCAGGCACTAGGTGGTGTTGGTGCAACATACTCACTAAATTTTTTAATCATCGGTTTTATCCAAGGATTTTGTATTGGCTTAAGCATACCCTTGTCACAAAGTATTGGCGCTAAAAATAAAATTGATATGCAAAGATTCTTCTGGAATGGAACGTGGCTATGCATTATTGTCAGTATAGTTTTAGGAGTAATGATGACTTGGTCTACCCCTTGGCTACTAGCTCTCATAAAAACACCAGCCAATCTGTTAAATAGTGCCATCTTATTTGTTCGGCCTCAATTCAGCTGCTTGGGAGTCACTATTTTATATAATTTTTCAGCAAGTGTATTGAGAGCTATGGGTGATTCACGACATCCTTTCTATTTTTTAGTTTTAGCTAGCTTCTTAAATATTGCCCTTGATTTTTTATTTATTATTACTCTCCATTGGGGTGTAACTGGAGCCGCATGGGCCACAATTTTAGCTCAACTATTTAGTGGATTATTAAATATTTTCTGGATTAAAAAGAAATACAATAATAGTTTATTGAAAACTCCTAAATTAAAATTCTCTACCGTTCACGTCAAACGCCTATTGTACATTTCACTGCCAATGGGATTTGAATATTCTATTTCTGCGTTAGGTGCAATTGTAATGCAAGTAGCCATTAATCATATGGGATCGGCAATAGTAATTGCACAAACTGCTGGCGAAAAAATCCGCCAAACATTTACTTTACCAATGGAAAGTATTGGAATGGGGATGACTACTTATGTGGGGCAAAATATCGGAGCTAAATCGCTTAAGCGCGTCCAGCAAGGAATTAAAGCGGGTATCCAGATTCAATTTGTCTATTGTATCTTTTGTCTAGTAATTATCATGTTATTTGCTCCCCAATTATCTGAATTTATGCTTGGTTATCATCATGATTTAATTGTTTTATCCAGCCTCTATCTTCGAATTATGTCTATGACATTTATTCTACACGGATCATTAATGATCTACCGTAATACTTTGCAAGGACTTGGATATAGCTTTCAAGCAATCCTATCAGGTATTTGTGAACTAACTGGTCGAAGCTTAACTAGTGTTATTGCCATTACTATGTCAAGTTTTACCACTATTTGTTTAATTAATCCTGCTGCTTGGGGATTAGCCTTAGCTTATTGTATGTTTATTACTATTAAAAAAATCAAACAGTTAACAAAACAAAAATCTTAAGGAGGAATTTTTATGTCAAATAATTTCAAAAATGAATATTGGACTGTCACTGCTGGTGATCTATCATCTAAACGTTATCGAATTGAAGCGCCCGAGTATAGCAATACTCCAACTAATGATGTCTATAAAATCGTTGTGGATCAATCTGTAAAATATCAAGATTGGATTGGTGTTGGAGCAGCAATCACCGATGCATCTGCAAAACTCATCTGGAATCAAACAGCTAATCAACGTCATGATTTGTTAGAAGAACTTTTTTCGCCTGAAAAGGGTAATTTCTCTGTTATTCGAATTCCAATTGGTGCTTGCGATTTTTCTAGCCAAAATTACTATTCATACGATGACTTGCCATTTGGTAGCAACGACCATGATCTCAAATATTTCTCCATTGGAGAAGGTAAGCCGGGTACCTCAAACGCTACCAAAGACCTAAAGTACATTATTCCTGTGTTACAAGAAATTTTAATGATCAACCCTGCTGTCAAAATCATCGCTTCACCATGGTCTGGCCCTGCTTGGATAAAAAATTCAGGCCAGCTTACCATGGGAGGTCATTTGCGTTTTGGGGAATTCACAGGAAATGGTTTTGCCGATAAAGACCGTTTTGAATCTGTTTATGCTAATTATTTTATAAAATATCTACAATCCTATGCCTCTTACGGCATTCCAATCTATGCGTTAACTATTCAAAATGAACCATCAAACGCTGCTATGTGGCCAGCGATGATTTGGACATTTAAAGAACTAGCAGAATTCGGATACCATTACCTACGTCCAGCTTTGGATAAAACTTTTCCCGAAACTAAACTTTTTTATTGGGATGGTAGCTTAAACACTCTAGATAAGCCTCTATCTAATTACATTACACAAACACAAGCTAGTGCTTTCGATGGCTTTGCATTCCATACTTATGATGCACCCTATACCAATCTTTTTAATGCTAGTCGCGAATTTCCAAATTGGAAATTAGTTATGACTGAGCGACGTTGTTTATTTAAAGATACTATCGAAGATGCATCCCATATTATGATGGGGTTGATAGGTAACTGGTTAGTTCGTCAAGGTCTATCATCAATTACTCTGTGGAATCTAGCATTAGATGAACGTGGTTTACCAAACGCTGCTGGTTCAACTGGGCGACGAGGAGTCATAACAATCGACCATCAAACTGGAAAAGTGCAAAGAAACCTAGAGTACTACATGTTGCGTAATTTATCTCAAGACGTCCCTAATGGCAAATTAATCAAGTCATCTAGCTATTCAGCAACTGGTTATACAGGTTATTTAACATCGACCGCTTTCTTGGAAGACGACAATTCAATTGCCGTTCAAATTTACAATCCTACAGGGAATCCACTCAAAGCTGCTCTAAATATTGTTGGGCATTCTCATATGTGGCAAATTTTCTCTGTACCAGCTTGGGGAACCGTAACTGTGCATAAATCTAACTTCTCTATGAACGAAAGTAACCCACGTACTGACGAAGAATTTGAGCTGCATCCTACTAAACTCAACCTTTCTGATGATGTAGCACCTGGAAAAGAAACAAAATAACAAGCTAGATTGATAAATACCTGGTTTGTTATCATAATAGCTAAGTAATAATTTTTAAAATAAGGACTGTATTAAATTATGGATACTAACATCCGCGATGATGCCTACAACCAAATTAAATACAACATCATCCATTTTCACTACTTGCCTCAACAAAAAGTTTCTGAAAAAATGATTTCTACTTCACTAAAGCTAGGTCGAACCCCAGTACGAGAAGCTATTATCAGAATTGAACGTGAAGGACTAATCGAAGTAATACCTCAAAGCGGGACATATATTACTACCATTGATATGCATTTAGCCAAAGAAAGCCGCTTCGTTCGAGAAAGTATTGAAGAAAACGTTATGCAACAGGCTGTCGTAAGAGTCAATGATAAAAACATTCAACTATTAAATCGAAATATGAAGAAGCAAGAATTAGCTGCCCAAAGTAAATCTACTGACGATTTTTTCGACTTAGATCAAGACTTCCATCATACTTTTTATAAGATTGCGGGACATGATAGTGTTTGGCAGTGGTTACAGCTTAATACTATTCAACTTGACAGATTTCGACGTCTACGATTGAAGGTACCAGGCTTAGATTGGCAAACCTTACTTAGACATCATCAAAATATACTAAATGCTTTTATAAATAAAGACATTGATGAGCTTAAATATCTTACTCATATTCATACACACTTAATGCTTGATGAACAGCAAAAAGTCGTTGAGCGCTATCCAAACTATTTTACCAATATTGATATTTAATAAAATAATCAATCTAAAAATGACTTAGAATCTGACACTAACTAGTGCATATTGATCCTAAGCCATTTTCATTTTTGAGCTGTATTTAATTGTGCAACAGAAGAACGAATTATAATTTCTGGCGGTAAAACTTCCTTTACAATTGTTTGATCTTCATCTTGAATTAATTTAAATAAACGTTCTACACCTTTTTTAATCAATTCTGACGTTGGTTTGCGCACCGTCGTTAATTCTGGAATCAAATACTTAGAATATGGCATATCATCAAATCCAATTACCGAAATATCTTCTGGAACACGGTATCCCATATCTATACAAGCATTAATAGCTCCAATTGCCATATCATCGTTCTCACAGATCACGCAAGTAGGCACATTTACAGATGACAAAATTCTGCGCATTTCGTGATTACCGCTTTCTGGACGATAGTTGCCCTGTCCATAAATTACTTTTTCAGAAAAAATACCATAGTTTTTTAAAGCCTTTTGAAAACCAATCGTACGCTGCTTAGCCGATTCAAAGCTTTCAATTCCTTTAATTAGAGCAAATTTACGGTGACCCATTCGAATTGCATATTCAGTAGCTAGCTGCTCACCTAATTCATCATCAAAAGCAAAATTATTAATATCAGACGCTACTAAATTACGATTCAAAACAACCAATGGAATATTTTCTCTGTGAATAGCTTCGATGAAATCATTATCTTTATCTGATTGGCTCATAATTAAAATTCCATCATAATTTTGTTGAGACATTTTCCCTATGGTAGCAGCATTTTCTACACTACCGATTGAAAAAGTATATTTTGGTGACAATGTCTCTTCCATTTTTTCAATCGTATTAGCTAAAAAGCTAAAAGAAGTCCCTTGATCTAAATTAGAAAAGAAAATACCTATATTGTAAGAACGGTGGGTTACTAAACGTCGAGCATTATAGTTAGGTACATATCCAACACTCTCAGCAATTTCTTCAATTTTTTGGCGTGTTTGTGGTTTAACTAACGACGATCCATTTAAAGCTCGAGAAACTGTTGTATGAGAAACGTTTGCCAGTTTAGCTACGGTCTGAATAGTTACAGATGATTTCTCTTTTTTTTTCATCATTTTCCTCCGATAATATTAAGTTTACTACATTTTCAAAAAAACGTTCTTAAACATATAAAAAAGATGCCAGGCAACAAGCACACGCTACCAGGCATCTTTTAAACTAATCTGGGGGAATTAGTCATTTATTAAATTTCAAAGATACTGAAATTAATCAGTAAAAGTACAGTTGTTAATTATTGATAGTTGTTAGAAGTTGAATCAGTCAAGGTGGTTAGTAATTAATCAAAGAACCCAAAGTAATTCTTGGCATTGTTAAATGAAATATCTTCAACGATTTTACCAAGCTTATCCAGATCGTCTGGAACCCGGCCTTGTTCAGCCAACTTGCCATAGAAATTGCACAGTACGCGCCGGAAGTATTCATGACGCGGGTAGGAAAGGAAACTGCGTGAATCAGTCAGCATTCCGACAAAGTGCGGCAGCAGACTTTGTTGAGCAAAGATCCGTAACTGACGATCCATGCCTTCTGCCGTGTCGTTGAACCACCAACCAGCACCTAATTGCAGACGTTCAACGCCGCCATCGCCCTGGAAGCATCCCATCAGCGTTGCCAATTGCATCCAGTCGTTATCGTTGAGCGAGTAGAAGATCGTCTTTGGTACGTCATTGCTGTCTTGAGCCTTGCTATAAAGCTTAGCGATGTTGGCAACAATATCAGGTTGCGTACCGACCGCATCATAGCCAGTATCAGGACCGAGCTGTTCAAACATTGGGTGGTTCAGATCACGAATTGAATTAATGTGGAACTGCATCGTCCAGTTAAATTCCGTATTCAGATGCATCAAGGCTTCCAAAAGCATTGTCAGATACTGGTCAATTTCAGACTGCGTCAAAGGTTCATTGTTAATCCCTTTAGCCACGATCGCATCCAGTTCAGCTGGCGTTGCTTCCTTAAAGTGGTAGGTCAACAGCGAGTGATCAGACAGCCGACCGCCCATTGAACTAAAGAATTCAAAGCGTTGCCGCATTGCCTTGATGATGTCATTGAAACTATGAATCTCAACGCCTGCTGCCGTGCCCAATTCCTTCAGGTAGGCGCCAAATCCATCACGATCAATTTGAATCAGCTTATCAGGACGCATGGCTGGCAAAGTCTTAAAGCCATTTGCCGCTTCATCTTCCTTCAGCAGTTTGTGATACTTCAGATCAGAAGCTGGATCATCAGTAGTGCAGACCGCCTTGACATTCATGTTCTTAATCAGATTGCGCGGCTTAAAGTCATCAGTCTGCAGCAATGCATTAGCCTTTTCCCAGATCTTAGGCGCGTTTTCCAGCGTCAGTTCATCATCAATATGGAAGAAACGCTTCAATTCAAGGTGCGTCCATTCATACAATGGATTGCCATAAGCATTTTGAATTGCTTTGGTCCATTCCAGAAACTTTTGATATTCATCGCCATCCCCGGTAATGTACTTCTCATCAGTACCGTTAGCCCGCATCAAGCGCCACTTGTAATGATCGCCATAGTGGTCCTCATTGATCCAGATCCGGGTCAGATTAGGATAGTTTTTGTTTTCATAGATTTCAACCGGATTAAGGTGACAATGATAGTCAATAATCGGCATTTTAGCCGCGTGTTCATGAAACAGTTTCTTAGCCGTTTCATTACTCAGTAAAAAATCATCATTTAAAAGCGTCATCGTACGTCTGCTCCTTTGAGGGTGTCAAAACGTTATTAGTATTCTTTTGAAATGTCAGTCTTTGGTTCCAAGGCATCCAAGGCTTCTTCCTTACTCTTGTACTTGCCTTGCAGCAGGTCAATGTGTTCAGCGATATGAATGTTCAGGAAACGGTCATACAGATCCTGATTCTTCTTCAAAACATCCCAGAACTTGTCACGGAAGACATAGTGATAGTTGTGCTTCAGGTTCATCAATGATCCGTACATCGTGTGCATTACTTGACGACCATCATCATCGCTGAGTACGCTCAAGACGTTTTCTTCATTAATTGATTCTGGCTTAGGTGCCTTGCCATCAGTTTGCGCATTAAAGACGTAGAAGTTCTTAACGTCATCCAAGTGTTCATAAGCGTAGGTGTACATTTCAACCATCAGCTTAGGATCCTTGTGAGCAATCACGCGGCATGCTTCCAGCCAGTTGGTACCCGCTGTCTTTACGTGCCAGCCATTCTTGGCAACTCGGCCGATAATTTCATAAACCGAAAGCTTGTCGGAACCAGAGTGAATGCTCAGGCGGTAGCCAAAGTGTTCCGCAATAGCTTCATGAACGACTAATTCACGTTCAAAGCGATCCTTATCGCCAATGTAGTCGATGGCCTTTTGGAATTCACCATAGAAACGAGGAGCCATGGTAACTGGCGTAATGCCGCGACGATGCAATTCATTAGCAAAGAAGTAGTGGTTTGGATTCGTCGTTTGATAAGGCGTTTCATCCATCGAGATTTCAAAGTCTAGGTTATACGGTACGACATAGTCACGATAAATCTTAGCTGCAAACAGGATTGCATCGTAGAACGTCAAGACGGATTCTTCCAAGTCATGCTTGGTAAAGTGAACCTCAGATTCGCCAACCTTAAACGTCTTGTCCAGGTAAGTATCATTAAAGTACTTCTTTTGATCCTCATCCAGTTCGTTAAAGCGCTTGTCAAGTTCTTCATCACTCAGGTTTACGGCTTCATTATTGATAACTTCCGTGCAGTCCAAAGTAATCATTGAGCAACCAACCTTAACGGCATAGTCAACTTCATATTCCGTCTTAACGTGGTCGCCATCTGCACCCCAGCCATAGTCAAAACCTTCTTCAAATACAGCCCAGGAAGCAGACAGGAACACATCCGTATTTGTCCGGTGCATCAGCATCAGTTCCCGAATCGATTGTTGTGCCAAAACTGGTAGAATGCCACGGTTCTTAAACAAGCGCAGGTGAGCATTGGAGGCATTGCCAAGCCGGTCACCAAGTCCAAAACTGTACTTGTAGTTGCGCCGTGAAACCGGACGAATCCAAGCAAAGCGTTTAGCCAAAGCGACATTATTCTTTTCGTTCAGATCACCAACCAAAAGCGTTGAGTCAACGTCTTCCATTGATTCGCGCGCTTCAAAATCACCTGCTGTCAGCCGGTTTTCATAAACGACCAGACTCTTTTCAACATAGCCTTTTTCATTCTTATGGTGAAGAATGAAGTAAACGTTGCGCCGGTCAACTTGAATCGATGGTGCATAGATTTCTTGATTGCTTAAGCTGTCAAAGCCTTTTCCAGCATCAACGTCAGCTAAAATTTCATGAACATCTGATAAAAGTGACTTTAAATCCATTTTTAAATCCTCCAATGCATACAACTTTTAATACTTTTTACCTATCATCAAAAACGATTATTTTTCGCCAATCTTGCCATGTTCCCAACGGCCATGATCCAAATCATCGGCGATTTTGGCGAAGCGACGATCATCAAGCTTGTACAAGAGCCCAATGATAATGGCAGCCAGAATCAAGCAAACTCCTGGATACAACGTCATTGCAGCCTTAATACCACGCAAGGCACCTGGCGTTTGCTTAGCATTAGCAACATAGCCAGTCAATGCCAAAACACCGGCACTAACTAAGGCAGCCAACGACTGTGCGATCTTCCGCGAGAAGTTAAAGGCAGCGTAGGTAATGGCTTCTTTCCGAATACCTGAGTGCCATTCCCCATAGTCGATCGCATTGGAAACCATTGCCCAGGTAATCCCATTTGGAATCGCTAAGGCTGTATAGCCAATCGTGACCAGAGCAATAAACGTTACCACGTTATCAGGAATAAAGAAGTTCAACAGATTGGCAACCGCACCAATCACAAAGCTCCACATCGCCGTCTTCTTTTGACCAAACCGCCGCGTCAGTGTTGGAATCATAAAGACCCCAACGATTGAGCAACCCATCATGATAGCGTTAATGATTGGCTGCAGACCAATGTTGCCAAGATTGTATTCAGCGTAAAAGACCATCATTTGATTGTTGGTATTCATCGCTGAAATCGTAAACAGCGTCATCAGAATCAGAGCACCCAAAGGCCCATTATGGAAAATAACTCGAATATAGTCCTTAAAGCCTTCTTTTTCATGAACCTGACGATCAACATGTACGTTTTCTTTAGTACCCAAGAAGCAGACCAAGAACATGCAGACCCCAATTACCGCAAAGATTACTGAAGCCCAAAAGTATCCTAATCGCTGATCTTTACCGCCAATCATGACCGTCAGTGGAATAAAGGCCACCCCGGCAATAAACTGAGCCCCGACTGAACCAACCTGACGACATGTTGCCATAAAACTACGGTCTTGCGAGTTTCTCGACATAACCGATGCTAGCGATCCATATGGGTCATTGGTAAATGAATAAACCAAACCCCAGATCATATAAGCAGCATAGGCGTAAATGATTTTCTGAGTCATCGATAGTCCATCTGGCATCGTAAACGTAATCACCGTCATAATGCCCAGAATAATGGCAGAAATCATCATTACCGGCCGGAATTTACCTTGTTTGCCGATATGCTTGCGGTTATCAATTACCGAACCAGCAATCGGGTCCATGAATGCATCAAAGATCTTAGTAAACGCAAAGATCCCAGCTACAATTCCAGAACCGATGCCAACACCATCAATCCAAAACTTGGTTAAATATGACTGGCCCAAGTCAAACATGAAGCCATTGCCAAAGTCCCCAAAACCATAGGCAATCTGCTGACGCTTAGGAATTCGTTTGGTAGAGTCGTTCAGCTTCACATCATCTTGCTTGTCGACTGAGTGCGCTGCTTGGCCTGGCCCACTTGCTTTAACATTTGTACTATCCATTTCATGCCTCCGTTTTTACTGCACCCCCGCCTTTATGTTCACGTGAACATAAAGGCGGTAAAAAATAGAGTTTTCATTGGATCCTGGAATTCCACAATTGCTAGCTATCCTTGAAAACGCTTTTATCATATTGCATTTTAGTAAAGTTGTAAAGCGCTTTTTTGTTATTTTTATGTTTGCTGATCATTGATAGATTGCACTAGTCCTTATCACCACTGACTTTACACGATTTTATGTGAACGTGAAAAATATTTTATTTGTTAAATCGAACATATTTTTTAAAAATCAGCTGATTCAGACTAATGTCATCGCCAATAAAATTAATCCGCTTACACTTAAATAAAGAGCTTTCACATACTTGTGTTTCAATTTGTGCCTACTATAATAATGATTGTAAGTAAGAGAAAAAATAAATTTCACAAGAGAATTGATTGAAGGAGTGACCATCATGCAACTATTTCGTGGCTTAATCGTTATAGCTATGCTAAGTAGCAACCTAACAGCTGCTAATACCTCACAAAACCTAACCCATCAAATTTCGCAACAATATGTTAACGTGATCAATAAAAATAATGAGGCTTTGGATCATTAGTTCTTTTACCAGCAGTAACAAACAACTGCTGGTTTTATTTTATTCCGTGATTCATGATCTACAAAAATGCTATCACGAATGCAATTCCCTACTTGTTTAACTTAATCAAGCGGTATGTTAACGTGATCAAGACTTACCAATAAAAGCACCAAGCCGATCAGTACTATTTTTATTGATTTGCTTTCAAAAGCTTTTTTCCATAGAATCTTTGATAACTAATATTTTAGTTTAGAAAGACTGATTAACTACGGATACCAGTTAGAGAGAGCTTGATTCGGATGGAACGCGAAGGGCTAATCAATGTTGTTCCGCAAAGTGGTACCTATATCGCAACTATCGATATGAACATCGCCAAGGAAGGTCGTTTTGTCAGAGAATGTATTGAACCGCAAGTAATGATGGAAGCCCTAGCTAAACATTCGTCAGCTCAATTTGAAACTCTACAGCAGAATCTTAATGCCCCTAAAAAAGCTGTCAAAGCAGATCAAACTGACCTTTTCTTTGATTTAGATCAAAAATTTCACCAAACCTTTTACCAAATTGCCGATCGCCGTCAGATTTGGGACTGGCTGCATCTTAACAGCCTCTGGTTAAATCGTTTTCAGCGTCTGTGTTTAAAGGTTCCTGGCCTTGATTGACAGACCCTGCTGGCACAGCGTGAGCAGATCATTGCTGCTTTTAGCGATTGTAACATTGACGATCTTAATTATTTGATACGTTCACATTTGCATTTGGTTTTAGATGAACAGCAATAGGTAATTGAACGCTTTCCTAATTATTTTTCGTCAAGCCCTCAATTTGCTTAATTGATTTAAGTGAATTATAGACTCATTTTCTACAAAACCTGGTAACTAATTGGATTGTGCAAAGTTTAGCAAATATATTTTCAACTTTTAGCGCTTTCTGGTATAATAGTTTCTGTAAATGATGTAATTAAGTTTTTAAGGAGTGTGACAACACAATGTCAGATCAAAAAGCGCAAATTGGTGTTGTTGGTTTGGCCGTTATGGGCAAGAACCTGGCACTGAACATTGAAAGCCGCGGCTTTACTGTTGGTGTATACAACCGTAGTCGTTCACGTACCGATGAAATGATGCGTGACCACAGCGACAAGAAGCTGATTCCTAGCTACACGGTTGAAGAATTCGTCAACTCTCTGGAAAAGCCTCGTCGAATCCTGATGATGGTTAAGGCCGGCAAGCCAACTGACGCTGTTATTGAAGAACTCCTGCCATTGCTGGACAAGGGTGACGTGCTGATCGACGGTGGTAACACCAACTTCCACGACACGATGGCACGGAACGCTAAGCTGGACGAATCCGGCATCAACTTCATCGGCATGGGTGTTTCCGGTGGTGAACTGGGTGCCCTGCAAGGTCCTTCCCTGATGCCTGGTGGCCAAAAGGAAGCTTACGACCTGGTTGAACCTATCCTGACGCAAATCGCTGCCAAGGCTGAAGACGGCAAGCCATGTGTTTCCTACATCGGTCCTAACGGTGCCGGCCACTACGTAAAGATGGTTCACAACGGTATCGAATACGGTGACGAAGAACTGATCGACGAAAGCTACAACATTATGCGTAATGTTCTGGGTCTTTCCGTTGACGAAATGGCTGACATCTTTGCTGAATGGAACAAGGGCGAACTGGACAGCTACCTGGTTGAAATCACTGCCGACATTCTGACTCGCAAGGATGACCTGGGCGAAGACAAGTCCAAGCCAATCGTTGACATGATCCTTGACCGTGGTGCCAACAAGGGTACTGGTAAGTGGAGTTCTGAAACTGCCCTTGACGGTGGTGCTCCACAATCCGTTATCACGGAAGCCGTTTATGCTCGTTACATCTCCATGCTGAAGGACGAACGTGTTGCTGCAAGCAAGGTTCTGCCAGAAGACGTTGAAAAGCCAACTGTTTCTGAAGACCAAAAGAAGGAACTGGTTGAAAAGGTTCGTGAAGCCCTCTACTTCGGTAAGGTTATGAGCTACGCACAAGGCTTCGAACAAATGCGGATCGACTCCGAACGCTACGACTGGAACCTGAAGTTCGGTGAACTGGCTCAAATCTGGCGTGAAGGATGCATTATTCGTGCTCAATTCCTGCAAAAGATCACGGATGCCTTTGAAAAGGATCCTGAACTGAAGAACCTGCTGTTGGACGACTACTTCAAGGACATTGCCAAGAAGTACCAAAAGGCTACGCGTGAAGTCGTATCCATGGCCATCAACGCTGGTATTCCTGTACCATCCCTGGCTGCTGCCATCAACTACTACGACTCCTACCGTGCTGAAGTTCTGCCTGCTAACCTGCTGCAAGCACAACGTGACTACTTCGGTGCTCACACGTACGAACGTGTTGACCGCCCAGGCAACTTCCACTACAGCTGGTACGTTGAACAATAAAAATCAGTTAGACTTGATTTCAAAGCGTCGATCCTTAGTGTTCGGCGCTTTTTTTTATACTATTATCGTAATCTAAGAACTCAAAAAGCGTCCCGCGGCTGGCAGGACGCTTTATTTATTATTCAGTTAACAGTACTTGGGAAGTTGAACGCTGGAGGTGACGATACCAGTGATCGCCTATCATGATCTGACCCGCGTCATCAAACCCTAAGCGACGATACAGCCGTTCTGCCTTGGGGTTGGCGACATCGACATTTAAGCCGATCGTCTCGTATTCCAAGGAAGCAGCATGTTTTATAATCGCATCAATCAGAGCCGTTGCAATCCCCATTCCGCGATAATCAGCATCAACCGCCAATGAGTCTAGGTAAAACTCATTGGCAAATGATTCGGGGTCCGCGAAGAAATCGACATCGCGAATCGACGGAATTGGCGCTGCAGCTTCTTGATATACTCGGTTGACCGCATTTTCGTTGTTGTCTGGATAGCCAAACGCTACCCCCACGACCTGCCCATCAGCCTCAGCAACAAACGTGGTTGCCACATAGCCAAGTAAGGCTCGGTCGCGGTAAGCATTATAAATCATCCTCTGGGGGTCTTCGTCGGGAACCGACTCAAATTCCTCCAGTTCCATTTCATCATAAATCAAAGACATTAACGGTACTATCTGGCCGGCGTCTTCAGGCTCGGCCTTGCGAATCGTATAAATAAATATCCCTCCAAATTTGTTTGATGCAAGCTCATTATATGGGAAAAGCCAACTTTTTGGCAAGGAAAGATTAAAAATTTATAAGAAAGTTAATCGTCAGTTTTTAAAATGAGTGTTAAAATATCAAAAAGCCGTAACCCAATTGCTTGGATTACGACCTTTGAATGGTTTATTTAATTAAGCTTATTTCTTCTTAGCGTCCTTTTCGTCAGCTGGTACCTCGTTGTTTAAGTCGGTCCGCACTACCAAAACGTCAACGGGAGCATTCCGCTTAACAAAGGACGTAACTGAACCAACCATTGCCCGCTGCAGACGAGTCAGCCCGCAAGCACCCATCATAATCAGATCGTTTTGGTGATCGCGTGGGAAATCAAAGGAAATAACCGTCTTCGGGTTCCCCAGCCGGATGTGAATGTCAATGTTGTCAAAGCCCTGCTTTTGCTTAGCGTTGTCGTACAGTTCATCCAGATAGTCCTTTGACTTGTCGACCAACTGGTAAGCAATACTGCTGTCTGACATACCGGCAAAGTTGTAAGCCATTGCTCGCGTGTCGATAACATTAAGGATGTCAATGTGTGCATCGTTACGCTTAGCAACGGCAATTGCCTTGTTCAGTGCCCGTTCTGCCTGCTTGGAACCATCAACAGGGACGAGAATGTTTTGATATTCTTGATTCATAGTTATGACCTCCAATTCACACGACTTAATTGTTATTCTTATTGTACCATAATGACAGCGGAATCATTTGATTTTTATGGGTGAAAAAGCAATAATTAGTTAAATTATTTTGACAATAAACCATTTACATTGTATTTTTTCACAATTTAAAGACATTATTTTGTGATTAGTTAAAAGGAGTGGATTTCATTGGACAAGATCGATCGTCAAATTATCAACATGCTGCAGGAAAACGCTCGGGTATCATTAAAGGAGCTTTCAGCAGCCTGCTACATCTCTTCACCAGCTATTGCCGCTCGGATCAACAAACTGGAAAAGTCTGGCATCATCACCGGCTTCCACACCAGCGTAAATCTAGAAAAACTGGATTATCACGTTAAGGCCTTCGTTCAGCTGCAACTGGAACCACGCCAAAAGAAGGAATTTTATCCTTACATTGCCCAGGTTCCCAACGTCATTGAATGCAATTGCGTCACCGGCGATTTTTCCGAGGTCATGGAAGTTGTTTTCCCTTCCACTTCAGATCTCGATGATTTTATCAATGAAATTCAGCAGCGCTTTGGCAAAACCAGTACTCAGATCGTCTTTTCAACCAGTGTCGATCACCGAGGCGTCAAACTGCCACAGCCCGAAGAAGTTAAAGACTAAGAAAACGCCTGCGGTCATAGACGATCGCAGGCGTTTTTCAAAACCGATAATGATAATTAAAGCAGCTTTTCGATCTGATTCAGACGCTTTTCAAACAGCGCAAAAGCCCGTTCCAGATATTGGCTGTCGGTAACGTCAACTCCCGCATGCTTTAACAGTGTTACCGGATCATCACTGCCCCCTGCCCGCAATAGATCCAGGTAGCGTTCCAGAGCACCCGGCTCATGCTGCCAGACTGCCTCGGAAAGCGCCGTTGAGACCGCCCAGGAAGTTGCGTACTGATAGACATAGTAGTTCATGTAAAAATGCGGTACATAGGCCCAGCTCTGCGTTCGCGTGCCGGTTTCCTCAACTGCGGGACCATAGTATCTATTAACCAGCTCACCGCTTAATTGATCCAGATAGTCGGCCGTCAGCGTCTGTCCTTTTTGCTCTGCTTTGTAGGCGGCATCTTCAAATTCAGCAAATTGCGTCTGCCGATAGATCGTACCAATGAAGCCGGTAATATATTGTTCCAGGATAAAGATCAGCTTTTTAGGATCATCCTGGTATTTTTCCAGCAGATAGTCGGTTAAGATGTTTTCATTAAACGTTGATGCCACTTCTGCCAAAAAAATCGGTGCATCAGCATATTCCGATGGCTGAGCCTGTTGAGCAAACCAACTGTGCATGGCATGACCAGATTCATGTGCCAAAACAAACGTACTGTAAAGTTTATCAGTCCAGTTAAGTAAAATGAATGGATTTGCCGTATAGACGCCTACTTGATAGCCACCAGAGCGTTTGCCTAGATTTTCAGCCGCGTCGATCCAGCGATGCTCAAATTCGCTTTTCAGGCCTTTCAGATACTCTGGACCCATCACCTGCAATGCATCCCACGTCAGCTGCTTACCTTGTTCAAAAGTCGTCTTCAGCATATCCTCGCCAGCCAATGGGACATTAACATCATATTTATACATCTTGTCCAGGCCCAGAACCCGTTTCTTCAGCTCATACCAGCGATAAACCAGATCAAGATGCTGATTGACGGTTGCCACCAGCGTATCATAGACGCTTTCTGGAATATTATTGGCTCCTAAAGCGGCCACGCGCGCACTTGGATAGTGACGAATCCTAGCCAGTGCATTTTCTGTGCCGATAAAGCTGTTCAGCGTTTGAGCAAAGGTATTGCGCAGCTCATGGTACGGTTTTTCATATGCCAAAACGGCTTCCTTGCGCACGGAACGATTTTGCGATTCATTGAACTGGCTGCGATTGCCATGCGTCAGTTCAACTAACTGCCCCTTTTCATCATGAACCTTGCCGAATTTCAGATCCGCATCGTTAAGCGTATTGTAGATTTCTTCCGCACTGTCCAGCGACTTGTTCAAATGACCCAGCAGCGTTTCTTCGGCTTTAGAGAGCACATGCTTTTTCTGCCGCCGCAGCTTAGTCATCTCATATTGATACTCGGCCAGTCCCGGCTCGCTTTGCATCAGCTTGGCAAAGTCCGCATCGTCAATGGCCGTCAATTCAGGTTGAGTAAAGGCCAGCTCAGCTTCAATCGTCGTCGCGGCATTGACGACTTGACCATAGAGCGTGACTGCCGTCGAATCCGTCGTATCACTGTCTCGCCGCAGCATGCCATAGACAAATTCGCGTTCCAGTTCTTCGCTGATCGCTTTGTTTTCATTGAGATTTCTTAAAAAGGTCTGACCATCACTGGCAAAATGCCCTGCCATCTTGGCAAGTTCAGAAGCCTTCTGCTGCGTTTTGGCAAGTGCTTGTTCCATTGCCTCATCTGATTCATACAGCAGCGTCAGATCCCATTTGAGCGCTTCAGGTACCTCGCTGCGTTTAAGCTGTTTTTCCATTGTCTTCCGTCCTTTCCTCATTTAACTTAATTATACAAAAAAAGCATCGCTAAGTTTCTCAGCGATGCTTTATTTTTAGCCTTGATAGCTATCCAGGTATTGGTTGTATTTTTCGTGATCCAATGATTTTTCGGATTGACCGATTACCAAAGTTGCAATCGTGTTGCCGACCACGTTGACCGCTGTCCGGCCCATGTCGACAAACCGATCAATTCCGGCAATAAACGTCAGCCCGGCAACCGGTACGCCAATCGTTGATACCGAAGCCAGCAGCACGACAAACGAAGCCCCTGGCACCCCGGCCATCCCTTTGGAAGTAATCATCAAGACCACCAGCAGCGTAATCTGGTGGGCAATCGTCAGATGAATGCCATAAGCCTGCGCCAAGAACAAGGCAGCCAGTGCTTGGTAGATTGCCGAGCCATCCAGGTTGAACGTGTAGCCGGTTGGAATAACGAATGAGGCAATCCCTTTGTCGACCCCCATCTTCTGCGTTTTAGCCATCAGACGCGGCAAGGTTGCTTCAGAGCTGGCCGTTGAAAAGGCAATCGCAATTTCTTCCATTACTACGTGCATCGTCTTCCAATAGCGCAGATGGAAAATCTTGGCGACGATTCCCAAGACGACCACCACGAAAATAATCATCGTTGCGTAGGCGATCACCACAAACAGTCCCAATGGCAGCAAGGCTTTCAGACCCATTTCGGCAATCGTCATCCCAATCAGGCCAAAGACCCCAATTGGTGAGAACTTCATTACCCAGTTGGTTACCTTGAACATGGTTTCCGAAACGGCATTCATAAAGTCGATGATGATCTTGCCGCTTTCGCCCAGCGAGGCAACTCCCAGCCCAAAGAAGACTGAGAAGAAGATTACCGGCAGCATGTCGCCGTCTGCAATCGACTTAAAGATGTTGGTCGGCACGATTGCGATCAGCAGATCCCAGATACCGCTGTGCTTGGAAGCCGATTTTGCCGTGGTCAGATATTGAGAGATGTCTGAGGCATGCAGATCATGGATGTTGATGTAGGTACCAGGATGCAAAATATTGCCCACGATCATCCCCAACAACAGCGCAATCGTCGTCAAAACCTCAAAGTAGATCAAGGTCTTAACCCCGATTCGGCCAAGCTTCTTAATGTCGCCGATATTGGCAATCCCTACCGTCAAGCATGAGATTACGATCGGCATTACAATCATCTGGATCAGCCGCAGAAAGATCGTACCGAGGCTTTGCATTACCTTGATGGCGCCAGTATTTTGATAGGTCATGGCCCCAACGATAATCCCTAAAATCAGTCCGATCATAATCTGCCAGCCTAGCGACAGCCGGCCAAAGCGATAACGTTTCATATGATGTTCCATCCTTCCGCTTATTTGGATTGTCATAACGATGCATTCATAAGTTTATGGTTGAATAACCGGCCGCGTTTAAATTATTTCCAATTAATGGACCGTACCAGAATCAATTCCAGCAAAGCCCATCCCATCTTGTACGAATTATTAAAAGCATGCGGTCGCAAAAGTACGTAAAAGTTTTGGTTTTCGTATCGTTATTTCACTCACAAATTAAGTTCATCTGTGTCCGAAAGCTTATTTTACACTGTTATTTATAAAAAGTGAACAATTAATTTTAGATTAAGTTGATTTGTTCGGTAACAAGTTGTATAGAGTCCGGATTTTGCGTTTATTGTAAACGATTTCTAAAAACCGTTTCTTAAGAATTTCCGAAAATTATTTAACTTTAAAATAATAAGGTTCGCAAAATTTTTTATTATTTTTTATCCAGGGTATAAAAGCCATTAGGACGCCTTGGAAACGTTTTGATCATTTTTTAACAAGTATTTTTAACTAAATTTTTTACTATTTTTTATTGATTTAATTTTTGAAAGCGCTTAATATAATTCCAGAGAGTTTTAAGTAAATGTCTTTTCTAAGGAGGAAGGCTAGATTATGAATGAGGCGAGTTCTAAGTCACAATCAATGGCTTCTCGGATTGCATATTCATTTGGTGCTTTCGGGCATGATATGTTCTATGGGATGCTGTCGACTTACTTTATGATGTTTGTTACCGGCCACCTGTTCAACAGCAACAGTGGTGGCCAAGCAGCCCACATGGTTTCTTTCATTACGATTACCATCATGGTGCTGCGGATCGTTGAATTGGTAATTGACCCATTTATCGGTAACGTTATCGATAAGACCGATACCAAATGGGGTCACTTTAAGCCATGGGTCGTTGCTGGTGGGATCGTTTCTGCCGTTGCAATTGCCCTGCTGTTCACTAATCTGTGGGGTCTGACCTACAAGAATCCAGTTTTGTACCTCGTCGTATTTGCAATTTTATATATTACGATGGATATTTTCTATTCCTTTAACGACGTGGCTTTCTGGTCAATGATTCCTGCAATCTCATTTGACTCGGCAGAACGTGAAAAGACGGCTACCTTCGCCCGGGTTGGTTCAACACTTGGCGGTCAGCTGGTCGGTGTTGTCGTAATGCCAATCGTCTTGGCATTTTCTATCAGTTCAAACGGTGGCTCTGGTGACAGTCGCGGTTGGTTCGCATTTGCCGCGATCGTAGCTGCTATTTCGGCAATTACGTCCTGCGGGGTTGGTCTCTTCACTCATGAAAAGAAGAACGAACTGCGTGAAAATAAGGAAAACACTACTTTCAAGAAGGTCTTTGGGGTTCTGCTTCACAATGACCAATTAATGGCAATTGCTGTTACCTACCTGGTTTACACGACTGGGATTCAGATCGTTAATTCCTTCCAACTGTACTACTTCACCTACATTCTTGGTCGGGCAAGCACCTACACGCTGTACGCACTGATCAACGGCGTTATCGGTGCCGTTACGGTTGCTCTGTTCCCTGCTCTGGCTAAGAAGTTCAGTCGGATGAAGGTCTTCTATTACTCAATCCTGGTTCTGTTGATCGGTTTGGCAATCTTCGCCTTTGCTGGTCAATCTCTGCCAATGGTTATTCTTGGTGGTGCCATTTACATGTTGCCACAGCCACTGATTTTCATGGTTGTTTTGATGATTATCACCGACTCGGTTGAATATGGTCAATTAAAGCTTGGTCACCGTGACGAAGCCGTTACGCTTTCCGTTCGTCCCCTGCTGGACAAGTTCGGTGGTGCCGTTGCTGGTGGTGTCGTTGGGATGACGGCTACGGCTGCCGGCATGATCTCTGGTGCTACGGCATCCGACATTACTGCTCACGGTGCAGGGATCTTCAAGCTCATGATGTTCGTCGTTCCTGCAATTCTGATTCTTTTGGGTGTCCTGTGCTTTAAGAGCAAGGTTAAGCTGGATGAAAAGATGCACGCTCAAATCGTTGACGAACTGGAACAATCCTGGCACCAACACCTTGAAGGCAATGACAGCGTTCGTGAAGAACTGGCTGAAGACGCCAGCCTGGCCAAGGATCTGGTTATCGACTTCAAGGCACCAGTCAGTGGTACTTTGATGCCATTGTCTCAAGTAGGCTCCAAGCCATTTGCTGATGGTACCATGGGCTTAGGTATTGCCATCAAGCCATCTGACGGCCAAGTCTTTGCACCATTCTCCGGGACCGTTGTTGCTGACTTCCCAACCACTCGTCACGCAATTGGTCTGGAAACCGACAATGGCGTTCCGGTTTTGATTCACGTTGGTGTTGATACCGTTCAGATGCGCGGGACTGGCTTCATCAACTATGTCGTCAAAGGTCAGCACGTGGCAGCCGGCGAAAAGCTGATGGAATTCTGGGCCCCAGCAATCAAGAAGGCGGGTCATGATGATACGGTCATGATTGCCTTTACCAAGTCTGAAAAGGCACCTGATTACACTTTGACCTATGTCAAGCAGGATGGTGAAGTCAAGGTTGGCGACACCATTATGCAAATCGAAGTCAAGAAAGACTAATTAGACTAATTGAATGATCAAAAAGTCTGTTGGCCTAAAAAAGCTCGGCTGCAGCGGTCGGGCTTTTTGTTTGTCATTTAATCATGGAGGAATTTGAATATGAGTATCCAAGTTAATGCCAGCAATCGACTGTTTCACCTGCAGACCAAGCATACCAGCTACGTCTTCCACGTTATTGAGGACGGCTCGCTGGGTCAGCTCTACTACGGTCCTAAGATTCCATTCAAAGACGACTACGCCAACCTCAACACGCGTGAAGAACACGACTGTACCAACACGCGCACTGATGAAGACGTTGAGTTTCAAGCTGAGCTGCTAAAACAGGAATACGCCGGACTAGGTAAGGGCGATTACCGTTATCCAGCCTTCCAGATCACCTATCCAAACGGCTCCCGGACCTCTGAATTCCAATACCGCGACTATGAGCTTAAGGACGGTAAAGCGCGGCTGACCGGCCTGCCTTCAACATTTGCCGATGACAGCAATGATTCTCAGACGCTGACCGTTAAACTGGCGGATGGCGATTTAGAGCTGCAGCTGCACTACACGGTTTTTGCTGATGAAGACGTGATTGTCCGCAGCACAACGTTTGTCAACCATGGCAAAACCGTCTTTTTAAACCGAGCCTTGAGCGCACAGCTGGATCTGCCGGATGCCAACTATGACTTCATTCAGTTTGCCGGCTCTTGGTCGCGGGAACGGCATCTGCACCGCAGCCATCTGCGTCCCGGTACGCAAAGCATCTCCAGTCTGCGGACCGCCTCCAGTCATCAGGAAAATCCATTCTTTATGCTGGCCCGGCCACACACCGACAATAACCAAGGGGCGGTTTTCGGCTTTAACTTTGTCTACTCAGGCAACTTTTTGGATTCCGTCGAGGTCGACCAGTTTGATACCACGCGTGTCCTGATTGGCATCAACCCGGATGAATTTGGCTGGAAGCTTAACAGTGGTGATTCATTCCAAACTCCAGAAGTCATCTTCAGCTATACCGACAATGGCTTCAACGCGCTTTCTCAGCAATTGGGCGCCTTTTATGCTCAGCACTTGATCAACCCTCATTTTGCCCACCAGGAACGGCCAATTCTGATCAACAACTGGGAAGCCACGTTCATGGACTTTACCGAAGACAAATTAATGCCAATCGTTGAGCGTGCCAAGGAACTGGGAATTGAAATGTTCGTACTTGATGATGGCTGGTTTGGTCATCGTGACGACGATCGTTCCAGTCTAGGCGATTGGTTCGTTGACGAAAAGAAGTTCAACCATGGCATTGCTGGATTTGCCAAGCGCGTTCACGATCTCGACATGAAGTTTGGGCTCTGGTTTGAACCAGAAATGATCTCAATTGACAGCAAGCTCTATCAAACCCACCCAGAATGGATGATCAAGACGCCAGGTCGCGGGCAGACGCCGGGCCGTCACCAATTCGTCTTGGACATGAGCCGTCAGGAAGTCGTTGACTATCTGTTTGGATTGATGAGCCACATTATTCAAGATGCCAAGCTGGACTACATCAAATGGGACATGAATCGGAATATCACCGAAATGTACGGCGCCGACCTGCCTGCCGATCAGCAGCTGGAATTCTCACACCGCTATATCTTAGGCGTATACGATCTCTATGACCGCTTGACCAAAGCCTTCCCAGACGTCTTGTTTGAATCATGTGCCTCTGGTGGCGGCCGCTTCGATCTGGGAATGATGTACTATGCGCCACAGGCCTGGTGCAGCGATGATACCGATGCTGTTGAACGCATCAAGATTCAAGACGGCACCTCATATGGCTACACGCCTTCAATGTGGGGCGCTCACGTTTCAGCCGTGCCAAACGATCAAGTCGGCCGGCTGACTTCAATCGACATGCGGGCTAAAGTGGCCTACTTCGGTGCATTCGGCTATGAACTGGACGTCACTGAGCTCAGCGATGAAGAACAGGCTACCATCAAGCAGCAGGTGGCCTTCTATAAGCAATACCGCAAGCTCTTCCAGTTTGGAACGTTCTACCGGCTGGAAACTCCGGATACCAGCGATAATGTCTATGGCTGGGAAACCGTCAGCCCTGACAAGCAGACGGCCATTGGCATGCGCTATCAGATTCTAAACGGAGCCAACCCTGCCTACATCCGCTACTACTTCAAGGGCCTGGATCCTGAACGGCGCTACACGGTCAATGATGGCTCGGAAGTCTTCTCGGGCGCCGAATTGATGAATGCTGGGTATTTCGTGCCACGCGTCATGAACCGCCTGCAATCGCCAAAGGTACCATCTGATTTCCACGCTGACATGTTTATCGTTAAAGCCGTTGACTGATTCCGCATCAAACAAATAAACCGCACCGTCTAATGACAGTGCGGTTTTTGATTTAGTGTCAGTGTTAATTAGTCGACAAACAGCTTTCGGTACTCGCCATAACCAGCTTCTGCCAACTGATCAAACGGAATAAAACGCAGGGCGGCCGAATTGATGCAGTAGCGCAGACCGCCGCGATCCAGCGGTCCATCGCAAAAAACATGTCCTAGATGCGAATCAGCCTTCAGACTGCGCACCTCGGTTCTTTCCATGCCAAACGACTGGTCGCGCTTTTCTTTCAGCTTGTCAATTGGTTTGGTAAATGCCGGCCAGCCGCAGCCCGAATCAAACTTGTCCAGCGAAGAAAACAGCGGCTCACCACTCACAACATCGACATAGATGCCTTTTTCGAAAAACTGATCATATTTGCCGGTAAATGGCGGTTCGGTAGCAGCCTCTTGCGTAACGCGGTACTGCATTTCAGTCAGCTTGTTTTTATCAGTCAACGCAATCCCTCATTTCGTACCTGCTGAACGATTGATTGCTTGTCATTCAGCATTTTGATTTTGGTCATTGTATCATCTGGCATCGTTTTGACGTAAAAATATGCCTACGCTATCAAAAAAGCGACCCGTATTGCGCGGATCGCTCGATTATTAAGCTCATTAAGCGCCAAATACCTTAAAACGCTTTTCAGCAGGCAGGACGTCTTTTTCGCCAGCTGGTGCCTCAACGGATCCAAATGGCATTTCAGCCCGCAGCTGCCAGGTTTCAGGAATGTCAAACGCCTTGGCAATTGCTTCATCGATCAGCGGGTTGTAGTGCTGCAGCGATGCACCCAGTCCTTGAACGGCCAAGGCTTCCCAGACCGCCTGCTGAGCACCGCCAATTGCCTGTTCAGCCCAGCCAGCAAAGTTGGCGGCATATGCTGGGAAGTCAGCCTCCAACTGCTTTACGGTCGCCGTTTCAGTAAAGTACAGAATCGTTCCGTACGCCTTGAAGCTGTTGACCTTAGCTTGCGTCTTGGCAAAAGCTTCATCATCTTTTACGACTTTGCGCAGCTCAGCCAATACGATATCCCAAATTCGATCGGAATCTTGGCCAAAAGCAATCACCGCACGTACCGTCTGACTGTTAAAAGCAGATGGCGACAGTTCGATCGTCTTTTCGATCAGGTCAACCAACGTCTGCTTGTCTTCCTTGACGTTTTTGCCTAATGCATAAATGGAGCGGCGTTTTTCTTGAAGTTGATTAAATTGATTTGTCATAGTCGTTCCTCTTTTTCTGAAGATTTGTTATTTATATTATAACTTGTTACTTACTTTTTGTAAATGATTTTATCTTATAAAAAGTAAGTATCAGCCAAGCAAAAACTCCTGCTGGCCAAAACGGCACGGCAGGAGTCGGCAATTATTGATGTGTAACTTAGGATTTTTTGATCATTTTTCGGTACTTTGCCGCAAAACCAGCTTAGTACCGACTACTACGCGCTGCGGAGCCAGATCCGGGTTCTGCAGGCGGCGTCCCAGCAATTCAAGTCCCATTGCCGCCATTTGATCGGTCGGGACATGAATCGAGGTCAGCGTTGGATAGGTGTAGTGAGTAATTGACGTGTCGTCAAAACTGATCAGCGCCATTTCATGTGGCACGTCGATCTGCTTTTCGTGTAGGGCACGCAAAGCACCGACTGCCATCGCATCATTGGCAACCAAAACGGCTTGAGGACGATCATCGAGCTGCAAAAGGCGCTGCATCTGGTCAAAGCCGCTCTTTTCTGAGTAATCACCCATCATAAACCATTCTGATTGGTAAAGATTTTTAGCTTTTAAAGTCTTGGCGAAAGTGTCGCGCCGTGAATCGCTAACCGGTTTTTGGTCAGTCGTTTTTTCCTGACCAGCAATCATGCCGATCTTGGCATATCTGGCAACCAGAAAATCAGCAGCCTGCTTAATGCCGCCATCAAAGTCTGGCAAAACCGAGTCACAGCCATTGGACAATTCATCATAGTCAATCACCACGATCGGCTTGTTGAAACGCTGCAGCTGATCGATCTGTTTTTGACTGTACTTGCCGATCGCAACGATCCCGCTGACGTCATTAGGAATCTGTTCCAAATGCGTGTCAAAAACCGTCGCCGTTGTATAGCCAACCTGCTGGGCCTCTTTTTCAACGCCCAGGCGAATATTCATGTAGTAAAGATCATCCAGTTCGCGAGCTGGCGAATACCACTGAATAACGGCAATCTTGTGACCGGTGGCTGCGCTGCGTCGATGTTTTTTGGTATAGGACAGCTCTTCGGCAATCGTTAGAATCTTGCGCCGTGTCTCTTCACCAACCGACAGTTGAGGGTCATTGTTTAAAACTCTCGATACCGTTGCCAGTGAAACCCCCGCACGATCTGCAATGTCCTTTAGCGTTACTGCCATCAAAAACCATCCTTTCCTTGGTCAAAATAGGTTACAGTCGTTCAACGAACCGCTGCCAGCCAGCTTGACCCTGGGCATTGCGCTTAAAGACGCCGGCATCCGCCAAAACATCGCCGAAGACCTGAGCAACTTCTTGTTCTAAAATCTCTTCAACGTTGTCGGCATTAATGTCATCATGCCGTGCCTGAACTTCTTTAGCCCATGGCAGATGACTGTCGGCAATCTTGTTTGGTTCATTGAGCCAGTACTTCTTGACTTCTTCCAATTCACTCTTCAAACGAGCTGGCAGAATGGCCCGGCCCATCACTTCAATCAGACCGATGTTTTCCTTTTTAATGTGCCAGAGCTTTTCATGAGGATGGAAGATGCCCAATGGGTACTCCTTACTAGTATTATTGTCTCGCAAAACCAAGTCAAGCACAAATTCATCGCCATTACGGTGCATAATTGGCGTAACGGTGTGGTGTCTTGTATTACCGTCGAAAGCTTTCAATGAAAGTTCTGGATCGTCATAATGGTCCCAGACGTTGATGACATGCGTTCCCAGCTGAATCAAAGCCTGATCGTTCTTGCTGATCAAGCGCAGATCGCTCATTGGCCAGTCAACGATGCCGGCCTTAACGTCTGGATAGTCTTTAAAACTCAGTTCCTGCTTGATTGGCGCCTTCATCATCGGGAAGGTATGCCGGCCGCCTTGATAATGCTCATGGGCCAGCATGGAGCCGCCAACGATTGGCAGATCGGCATTGCTGCCCACAAAGTAGTGTGGCAGCTGCTTTTCGATCTCAATCAAGTTGATCAGCGTCTGTTGATTGATCTCCATTGGTTCGTGCTTGGCATCCAAGAAAATGCAGTGTTCATGGAAGTAGGCATATGGTGAGTATTGGAAGCCCCACTGCTTGCCGCCGATCGTCATGCGAACGATGCGGTGGTTGCTACGGGCAGCATGCCCCAAACGTCCCAGATATCCTTCATTTTCCATACAAAGCGCGCACTGCGGATACTTCTTTTGAGTATCATGGGCAGCAGCAGCAATCGCCTTAGGATCTTTTTCGGGCTTGGAAAGATTGATCGTAATCTCCAGCTCGTTGCCATCATTGACTTTTTTAGTAAACTCAATATTTTTTTTGATTGCGGATACCTTTACATAGTCATTGCTGGTACACAGATCATAAAACCAGTCCGTAGCTTGTTGGGGGGATTGTTCATGCTTTTGCCAGAACGTCCCATTAACCTTGGCCGGTGTTGGCGTCAGCAGATCATACAGCTGATCGTTTAAGATTTCACGCGCTGTCTGGCCATCTTCAATCTTGCCGCGCTGAACTGCCAATTCCACCAACTGACTGGCCAGTGGCGTATCTGGTTGGGCCTCAGCATCTTCATCACCCACCAGCGCTCGAATCTTGTTCATCACATAGATCTTGTCCATTGGCTGAAAAGCACCGCTGGCAATCGCCTTTTCTGCAAATCCTTCAATGAGTTCCATGTCGCAAACCTCTTTCTCAAAAACTGACCTTAAGACTAGATCTTGTGGGGACCATCAACGATTTCGGCATCATAGAAGCTGGCATCGTAGCCAATCGTTTCCCGGTAGACCTTGCCGACGTTTTCCTTAAATGCATCGGCTTGGTCCTTCTTAACGATTGCGATGGCACTGCCGGCAAAACCGCCGCCGACCATCCGCGCACCCAGACAGCCTGGTTGTTCCCATGCCGTTTCTGCCAGCGTGTCCAGCTCCTTGCCAGTTACCTCGTAGTCAAAGTGCAGCGAAACGTGAGAAGCATTGATCAGACGGCCCAGCTTTTCAAGGTCGCCTGCCTTCATAGCCTCAATCGCCCGCAGCGTCCGTTGATTTTCGGCAACTGCATGACGAGCACGACGAATCAAAACATCGTCATTGATCAAATAGGAGTATTCGTCAAACGTGTTTTCGTCCAATTCACCCAGCTTCTTGATGTTCAGCTTTTGGTTCAGGCGCTTAACGGCTTCTTCACATTGTTCGACGCGTTCGTTATACTTGGAGCCAGCCAGCGAGTGCTTCTTGTTGGTACTCATGATCACGATTTCGTAGTCGCCCAGCTTCAATGGCAGGTATTGATATTCCAAAGTACTGCAGTCCAAGAAGATGGCGTTGTCTTTCTTACCCATCCCAACGGCAAATTGATCCATAATTCCGGAGTTCAGGCCGACAAAATCGTTTTCCGTCTTTTGACCAAGCTTAACCAGCGAGATTTCGTCAATATCCAGGTTGAATTCATCCTTCAGCAGATTACCCATCAAAAGCTCAATGGAAGCTGATGAAGAAAGGCCCGCGCCATATGGCAGATTGCCGTGTACCAGCAGATTGAAGCCATGGTCGATCTGGTAGCCGGCCTGCTTTAAGTAGACCAGCATCCCCTTAAAGTAGTTGGTCCAGGTCTTGTCGGCATCCGTTTCTGGCTTTTCGTCGTTGATGCTGAATTCAACGACCGTGCTGCCTTCCATGTTGGCTGAGTAGAGCTGAACCTTGTCATCATCACGCGGACCGTAGACGCCAAACGTGCCCAGACTGATGGCACATGGGAAAACATGACCGCCATTGTAATCAGTGTGTTCGCCAATTACATTGATTCGACCAGGTGAGAAGAAGACATCCTTAGCTTCACCATTAAAAACATCTTGATATTCTTTCAGTAATTCTTGCTTATCCATCTCTAGCTACCTCCATAAACGGTTAGTAAACTTTTACTAAATATTAGCTTACGCTCACCTTGACAATTTGTCAATAAGCGCTTTCATTATTATTTTTAAAGGATTTGTAGGTTTTTTAACAATCCTTATTTAGCAACTGTTTGCGCTATTTTTTATGCTAAAATAAATTTTACTTAACAAAAGAATCTGAGAAAGGATGGCCGTCTATGAAAAAAATTCTCCCAGATCAGTTAAAAAAACAGACTCTGCTGCTCGGTCGCTGGACCATTAAACAGCTGCATGGGAAAAGCGTCTTATACACGACCAATCTTGGTAGTCTGATCAAATTCCATCTGCAAGCTAGTCCAGTTTTGAGAATTGAGGCCTTAGATAACGGCAATCCGCAAATGCCGCCACAATACTGGGCCGTGCGAGTCAATCATGGAAATTGGCAGCGCTGGTCAACCCGCAATGCTCCTTTTGAGCTGTCGCTGCCTGATAATGCTGAAGTTGAGATCATCGCGGCTGGCAATACCGACCTTGATGATGTCTGGCTTGGCAATCAGGGACTGGCTGTGGCCGCGATTTCGATTGCTGATCAAGCCGTCATGACCTCGCCTAAGCCGCAAAAACACGTAACTGTCATTGGCGATTCAATTACGGCTGGCTGTTGGGTAAATGGCAAACGGCCCAGCACCGACTATCGCCCAGAAAGCTGCTATATCGGTCTTGTTAGTGACGCCTTGGGAATCGATGTCGATCGGATCGCCTATTCAGCAGGCGGCGTTTTAAGAGCCGCGGTAGGCAACGTCCCCCCGGCCGCCCAGTTCTTGAGCCATCTGGACGCCCAAACGCCATGGTACCCCAGCGTCATGCCTAAACTGGTTTTGATCAATCTGGGCGTCAATGATCGGCGTTTTGCCAGCCAGCAGTTTCAAAAAGCCTACTCAGCGTTTGTCAAACAGGTAAAAGCCGCCTATCCAAACGTTCCACTGGCCTTAATGGTGCCTTTTGCTCAGACCTATGCCGATATCATTGAAGAAACCGCTTTGGAATGTCATACTGAATTCGTTCCTACCAAAAACTGGTGTCAGTCATTTACTGATGGTCTGCACCCCGATCAGCAAGGTTCTTTACAGATTGCCCAGCATTTAACGCCGGTTTTGGCAGAGCTGCTGAACCAAAACCGGCAATAGCATCTGGGCACTTCAGCACGCTTCTGCCAAGCCAAACAAAGGAGAGATTTTCATGCCAATTCCTACTCGTCGGCTGCCAATCAATGGCGGTTACAACTATCGCGATCTTGGCGGCTATCCAACGCTTGACGGCCATACCATCAAGTGGCGCCGACTGCTGCGGTCTGGCAGTCTGCACCGCCTGACCAGTCAGGATCTGCAATACTTTTCTGATATGAAGCTGGCTAAAGACATTGATCTGCGCTCACCGCGAGAAACCAAAAAAGAGCCTGACCAAGTCCCAGGTGCCACTGAATACATCGCCAATCCAATCTTTTCAACCGACGAAACCAGAGCCTCGCAGCCAATCTCATCTTTTAGCGATGAATTGAATGCTGATCCGAACCGTGGCCGCCAGCATATGCGCACCGTCTATCATGAAATGGTCGCTGAGCCTGGTCCACAACAGGCCTACCGCGATTTTTTCCAACAGCTGCTAAGCGCGCCGGCTGATCGCCCCGTTCTGTTTCACTGTACTGCTGGCAAGGATCGAACCGGTATTGGCGCCTATCTGCTATTAAACGCCTTAGAAGTGCAGCCCGATGTCATCATCAAAGACTACCTGCTGACCAATGAGCTCGTTAAAGACGTTCAGCAAGACATCAAGCAGAAACTGACTGCTGGTCATTTTTCGTCAAACTACATCCAAAATTCGCTTGATATGGCCAGCGTTAAACGGGAATACCTGCAGACGGCCCAGGATGCCATTCAAAAAATCAGTGGCTCCGTTGACCAGTATCTTAAAGAAGTCATGCAGCTTTCTGATTCTGATCTGCAGGCATTGCGTCATAAGTACCGCGACTAATGGTATAATAAACCAAAAGCAAGCGTTTTCTGGAAACTAACGCTGATGGAGGTGTCAATATGGAGACAAGAATCTTCTTTAATCCCGGCGACTCGATTGCCAATATTCATGACTATAACGAAGCCGTACGCAAGGGACAGATTTTTAAAAAAGAGCGTAAAATCGACGACCTGGTCATTGCCAAAGGTCCTGATGATGAAGAATATGCCATCTTTTATGCCAAGGACGCCTTGCCGGCCGATCACGCCAAAGCCCAGCCTTATGACGTCAAAGAGCATCTCTAGCCAAACAAAAAACGCCGAGTCAGCAAGCTGATTCGACGTTTTTTATTGAATAGTCACGATTAATAATGAGTGCCCCGTTGCTTGGCAAGGTCCCTCGTCATTATTTAAGGTCATGTCAAGATATGGTCGACTCCAACAGCTTAGCGGCCGCCGACAATCTGCGCTGCCTGTTGTTCTAAGCGCAGCACCAATTCATCGGCATCAGCCTTAAAATCTTCAATAAAGCTGGCATGAATCGGTGAGGCTGAACCAACTTTTTCACCCATGATATCGGTTACCACTAGATCTTCGCCTACCCAGGCAACGTCGTCATAATGACCTTCCAAGGCTTCGTCCATAAATTCCTGCAAGGTATCGCGCACGGCATCCTTAATGACGTCATCCATTTCCAAATGCTGGCCATGAACTTGATACTGTGCGATCTTCATTGCAACTTCTTCCATATTTTCTGGAATTTGAATACTCATAAAAATCCCCTCGGTTTCTAGTGTTTGCGACGACTTTTCTGCCGACGATTCCGAAATGAAATGCCAACTGGCGGGTGCTTTTTGCCCTTAACAGTTTTAGCCGCTGGCGTTTGGGAAGCCGTTCTTTTTTCAGCAACGCGCTTAGCCATCTCGTTGTTTTGTTCACGAGCATCATAGTCACGCCATGGATGCATGATCGTCCCAACAAAACTGGTCAAAAGCGTCCGATGGGTTGCCATCCATTTTTGCGCAGTTTCACGATCATTAATATCAACGCCTTCTGCCTGAGCCAGTGACAATACCAGCTGCGTCAAACGATCCTTGCGATCAAGCGAGGCCAGTGCTTCTTGAGCTGGCTGCATGTGCAACAGCGTCCGCTTAGCGATGGCATATTGATCATCGTTAAGATCGCCTTGCTGATGCAGATAGTCAAAAAAGGCATCAAATAAAGCCACGATCTTGATGATTTGATACGGCTTGATGTGCGGGTCCAATGGCATCGTCATCCCCAGCACCTGTTGCAGCGCCTCAAAAGTCCAGCCATCAGGCCACTGGTGCGCTTCTTGGTTCATCAGAGTCAAAAACTCATCGATCAGGTACTGCTCATCAGTTTCATCAAGGCCCTCGATATTTTTAAGCAGGGCAGCTTTAGGGGCCACAGCGACCATTGTTTTTTGCCAGGCCAGGTAGTTTTCTGGCGTCCATTCTCGCGGTGCCTTTCCAGCAGCTGGTTGGTCGGCAGCCGCTTTCCAGTTTGCCTGCATGGTCTTGCGGTGCTCATCCATTACCTGAGCCAGCTCTTTAACATGCTCAACTTTTAAAAACTTTTGATAGGCCTTTAAAACTGGAATGGTCGAAATCACCTGACGATATGGCGCCTGCCCATCCTGATAGAGCTCGTGATCCAAAACGGCTGCCAATGCCGCACCAGTCCAGTGACAATCATCAAGCTGATGACGATCTGCCATCAATTGATTGACCTGCTGCAAGATTCTTTGTGCATGTTCCTGCTGATTTTTTGACAACCGATCAAACGCCGCGTCGACTAAGAATGCTTGTACGTGGGCTTGATTCTGTTGATACTCCATTAAAACTTTCACTCCTGTTGCTTCAACTTGAATTTCAATAACTATCATAACATAATTACTTAGTACACACGTTCGCTTACGATCTATAAAATTGGAGGAATTTAAATGCCATCCAAAAAAATCAAAGTCCCTGACTTCTATTATCAAGAAATGACGGCAGCCGGCTACCGGCAAATTGAAGACCAGATTGAGGCCCTCAAGAAACAACGGCCTGAAAAGATTGCACGGCTCAAGGCTGCTCGAGCTTTAGGCGATCTTTCCGAAAATACTGAATACAGTACTGCCAAACGGGATCTAAGACATTTGGAAAGCCGACTGCGCTATCTGAACAAACAGCTGACCTATGCCAAAATCATCACACCGCAGGATACTGGTAAAGTTGGCATGGGGTCCACGGTTGAGCTGCAGTATGACGACGACGATGAAACTGAGACCTATACGCTGGTTGGTCGTCAAGAAGCCGATATTCTGCAAGGCAAGCTGGCATTTGACTCGCCACTGGGCAAAGCAATTACCGGGCTCAGCGCGGGAGATTCTGCCTTGGTTGCCGCGCCGCAGGGAGAATATCAGGTTAAGGTCGTTTCCGTCAGGGTAAATCAAGATGAAGTCGGTTAAGCCAAACCAGCCAGACTGACCAAATCCAAAAATTCTTCAATCGGCATAAAGGTTTAAACGATGGCTTGAATTGCGCTGGTCGCTTGATCAATTTGAATTCTTGCTGCTTGCGAATTGATTTTGATACCGTTATACTAAATGACGTTGCAGGTTGGCAGCACAAGATATTGTGGGTTTTCCACAGATATCGCCACTTATCCACAATATCTTGTGGATAAGTGGCGAACTGAGTCTGAATTGTCCGCTCAGATTCAGTCTGCCTAACTTACACCATCTGATTTCTACTCTGTTTCAAAAGACCCCTGGCTTGTCCAACCAGGGGTCTTTTTAAAGTGCTTTTTGATAGGCAGCCTCAGTTTTAGGATCAAAAGCCACCATAATGACTTCTTGAACCCAGCGGCTGGCTGTCAGAAATTCACGAATCGTTTTAATCGCAATGACTGCCGCCTGCTCAACGGGAAAGCCATAGACACCCGTGCTGATTGACGGAAAGGCGACCGTCTGGCAATGATAGTGCTCCGCCAGCTGCAGACTATTGCGGTATGAGTTTTTCAATAGATCAGCCTCACCATGCTCACCACCACGCCAAATCGGCCCAGGCGTATGGATAATGTATTTAGCCGGCAACTGAAAACCTGGCGTTATCCGGGCCTCCCCCGTTGGACAGCCATGAAATTTTTCACAGGCTGCATAGAGAGCTGGACCAGCCGCCCGATGAATAGCGCCATCAACACCGCCACCACCCATCAGTGTCGTATTAGCAGCATTAACGATGGCGTCAACCTGATATTTGGTAATATCACCGCGCTCTACTTTAATCGTTTTAGCCATTTTATCCGCCTTTCAAAGCTGCTACCAGATATTGACCCGCTTTTCTGGAGCCAGGTACATGCCATCGCCTGCTTGAACGTTAAAGGCTTGGTAGAACTCAGCTTGGTTTTGCGCTTGAACGTTGGCACGCAGCTTGTTTGGCGAATGAACGTCAATTGAAAGCAGCAGCTGCATGTATTGGTCGGTTGCCTTCATTCGCCAGATTCGGGCCCAGTTGATGAAGAACTGCCGAGCATCAAAGCTATCTTCTTCTTTGGCAGCGGCCAGGGCACAGCTCAAGCCACCCGCATCAGCAATATTTTCCGAAACAGTCAGCTTGCCGTTTACCTTTTGCCCAGCAAACGGCAGGCCATCAAACTCAGCAATCATTTTTTGCGCCAGCTGTTTAAAGTGCGCCAAATCGGCTTCCGTCCACCAATTATTCAGATTGCCATATTCATCAAACAAAGCCCCGTTATTGTCAAAGGCATGCGAGATCTCATGTGCAATTACCGCGCCGATCCCGCCATAGTTTTCGCTGCTGGTCTGCTTTAAGCTGTAGAATGGCGCCTGCAGAATCGCCGCTGGGAAAACGATAATATTCTTAAACGGGTGGTAGTACGCGTTAACCGTAGCGGCGCTCATTTCCCAACGCAGGCGGTCAACCGGTTGATTCCAACGACTAAACATTTCCTTGGCGGCCGTTTTGCCCAATTGAATCATGTTTTCCAAAAGCGTGGCCTGCTCGTCAACCTTTAATTGATCATAAAGCGCTGGAATCTGATCTGGATAGCCGACCTGAATTCCCAGCCGATCAAGCTTAAGAATTGCCTTGGCACGCGTTTTTTCGCCAAGCCAGTCGTTTTGGGCCAGTCGCTGCTGATAGATTTTCACCATCTGTTCAACCATATGATGAACGTCAGCCTTGGCTTGAGGTCCAAAATAAGTTTTGCCGTAATAGTCGCCAACTACCTGATCAAACGTGCCCCGCGCCAGGCGATAGGCAAATTTACGCTGGTCGGCAGGCTGCTTGGCTCCTGAAAGTGCTCGGCTAAAGCGACCGCTGATCTCACGCAGCTCATCAGTCAAAAGGCCAGCCATTGAACTGATTTCATTAACCAAAAGCCAGCTCTTGAACCATTCAAAATGACCAGCCAGGATTTCATCAAGCGCGGCCAGATATCGCGGCTCCATTACGATAACCTGTTCTGGCTTGGCGCCAATCAATTCCTCAACTACCGCGGCCAGATTCAATTGACTGATATGACCAGCAAATTCCGCCAGCGTTTGTGGATTGTACATCTTGCTGTAGTCAGCTAATTCTTCCGCGCTCTTGACATGGGGAACCAGCAGTGCATCAAACCGCTTGGCTTCTTCAATCAGCTTTTGAGCCGCTGCCGTTTCATAGCCCAGCTTAGCCAGCAGCGTGGTCATCATCGCCGTCCAAAGCTGCATTAATTGTGGGCCTTGTGGATTTTTAGGATCATAGTAGTTCTTTTCTGGCAAAATCAAACTGGGAGCGCCGGCAAACAAAGCATAAACCTGTGCATTTTTCATATCAGCATCAATATCAAAAGTCACGGGAGAAGCCACGCCATTAAGCATCAACTCGGCCCAGTGAGCTTGATAGTCAGCATAACTCTGCAGATTCTCAATTGGCAGCAGGGCCTTTTTTAATGGGGCCGTGCCTTCTTGATCACGGCGCTTAAAATCCTTGGCTAAGCCATACAGTTTGATCATCTCGTTAAAGCGAGCATCCGAACTGTTTTTTTGGTTGTTCAAAAACGCATCAAAATCATCCATCAGCGTCTTGTCAATATCATCAACCAAACTGTTAAATCCGCCAGTTGCTGGCCGATCTGCAGGAATCTTGGCTGTTTTTAGCCATTCGCCATTGACGGCTTCATAAAGGTCATCTTTAGCCTTTGCCAAATCAATCGTCATCATATCACTCCATCCATCGTTTTTATGAAAACAATCATAACAATTTTTAAGTTCCACGTGAAACAAAATCGCCAGGCAGAATTCTGGCTACTCAAATGGGGCCAGCAGCGCATTGCGGGCCGTTGGCGAGAACCACTCAGCATGCAGCGCCAATAGATCTTTTACCTGTCCGTAGTCATCTAATTGCCACCTTCCCTTAACCATGCCGGCTTGCTGCAGTGCCCGTGCCATTTCAATGTCAGGTGCCTGCAGCATTTCTCGAAACAGGCCGCCTTCATTGGGATCCCAGTCATCATGAAGCATTGCTGCTGCATGCTGGAAAGTTTGATCATGTCTCATCGCTGCCATTAGATAGCTTGGCGAAAGCAATGGATACTCGTTCATCTTTAAATTCCTCCAATCTTAACGGAACGCATCACCGGGCTCTTTACCGATAATTCGCTTTCCGTACTCAGCAGCCACAAGACGTTGCGATAGCCATGCACTGCAAGCTCGCTTTCGCCCCAGCCATCCGTTAGAATCACAACCGTTGCCTGCTGTCGACTGACGTGCTGTTTTTGCAGCCAGTCAAAAACAGCCTGAAAACAAGTCCCGCCACCGCCAGTTCGCTGGTATGACACGTTTTTCCCGGGCTGCAGACGGGTTGCCTGCTCACTGTGCACCTTGGCATCAAAAGGAATGATCTCAACTTGCGAATTCAGCTGAACAGTCAAACACTGCAGTTCGGTTAATACACCCGCAATTTCTTGATCGCTCATTGAACCAGAATTATCAACAAATGCATAGATATCAGCATTTAAGCGATCAATCTGTCCTGGCAGCTCCATTCTTAGTGGCTGACGACGATTAAACCTGGCGCGGGTATCCTGTTTGCCGCTTGGGATCCTACCCAACAGCCGCACCAAAAGCTGACGCCAGTTTAACGGCTCAGGATTGCTTAGACGCTCAAGCTCTTCTTGAATCTCACCCGGTAACAGGCCACGATTCTTCTGACTGAGACTTTTCCATGCTTTAGACAGCAGCGCCTTTAATCGCGCCTTTTGCAGGTCTGGATTGTCAACCGACTGATCTGTCTGCCAGCCTTGGTGACTTGCAGCAGCTTTTTGCGCTTTGCCAGCCTTTTTTTCACTGCGCTGCGGTTTGCTTTGATCATTGTCATCCAGCTTTCCCCAGACTTTTTCAATCCGTCCCTGCTCAGCCGGCGTCAGATGCGTCAAGATCCGCAGATAGTACCTGGAATCACGATGCGCTGCTAAAGGCCGCTGCAGCAGTTTTTCCAGGTCAGCCAGCGTCATGGTTCCCTGGGGCGGCGTTTTTAAATATTGATTGACGGCAATATCCGTTGCTAAGGCCACTCTACGCGGATGCGTACTGCTGACGTATCGTAATGGGTGCTGCCAGATTGCATGCAGAACCTCATGCTGCAGTCTGACGTCTAATTGATCGGCTGTCAGCTCATTCAACTGGCGGTCATTATATTCCAAGACCAGCTGATTATGCTGCCATGCCAGGCCAATTGGTGCATCCAGATCCTGATTTCTGGTCCGCGGCATCTCAAGCAGCACCTCACCGCTTAGCCGCTGCGTTGTCAACAGACTGACGACGGCCTTAGTCAGCCGCTGTCTTGCCGTTTCATTCAAATCAGTCATCTAATCACCAGCTTCAACCGTAATCCGTTCCAAGAGCCGATACAGCTGTTCTTGGTCGCCGCCAGGATTTTCATTGGCAGCCTGATAGAGTGCCTTAATCTGTTCAGCAGCAACTGCTTGTTCCCCCAGATCCTGAACTACGGCAAACCGGCCATCAGGACTCAGCGCGTACAGACAGTTCTTAAACTGAGCCGGATACTGCGTGATTGGATACTTGGTCAATTCCTTAACCCACTGTCTTACTGCTGTTAATCGATCCACTTCGGCAACAAACTGCAGCTGCGTTGAATGGTCGATCAAATCAGCAACCGATAGCTGCTGACCATGCTGTGCAACAAATTTGGCAAAAGCAGCCCCGACTTCCGATCCCAGATCACCACTGAACAGATCAGCCGCTAGCGTTGTCTGCGTTTCCTCATCTAATTGTTCCAGCTGCCGTAGATTGCCAGAAACCCGGGCCCAGGCTCGCGGTGTTGGATAAAGATCCTTTTCATGATCGGCTGGCGCCAAAAGATTAGGATGCAGCCGAATATACTTGGCAACCAATTCATGAATCCGCGGCTGACCATCTGATTGAAGCTGCCGTGCCCACAAAAGCCAGTCATCAACCGCGGCTTTCATGACCAAGCGCACGGTTCGGTCGCGAATGGCAGCATCCCCAGCTGTTACGCCATAGTCGCTGTCAGCAAAATTTTCCATCGTACTGTCCGGATTTTCGGCAATGACGATATGTACCTGATCCGGCAATTTCAGCGAGTTGACCTGCCGCTGCAGAACCAGGTTCATCAATTCGCTTTGCACGGCCTGCGTACCACGATTAAACTCATCCAAAAACCAGATAATCGGCTGGTCAGGGTGTGCTTCAGCCTGCTTGACGATTGCCACCAGCGTCTCTGAATAGCCAAACTGAACATTAGCCAGCGTGCCATAATGCTGAGTGGTCACAAATGAGCGCTCCGTCAACGGCGGCACCGGAATTGCCAGGTCCCCTTTTTCCGATAGACTGACAACCGTCGTATAAAGCTTCGCCCCCATTGACGCGGCAATTTCCTGAACCAGCGCCGACTTGCCGATGCCGGCCTCACCAACGATACTGGGCACGTTGCCAGCCTTGATCACCAATGGTACTGCAATCTTCATTTGTTGATAGCTAAGCGACATTCAAATCATCTCCAACCATGCGTTAAATCATCTGCATCACGGCGTTTCATCTTTGAGACATATGGATTGCCGGCCACGATAAAGCGGTAGTCTTTCAAGGCATCCTTTCCTTGCGCATTAACCCCAATTCGTGGTCCGGCAATGATTTTTACAGGAATCCGCCGTTCAGTGCGTAAGTCAACCTGCAGCGCGGCATGCTCCATCGGCTGACCATCCATTGACCGCGACTGCACGCCAAGCGCCTGCATCAGCTTGCCTGGTCCATTGGTTAAGTTAAAGCCATCCTGGCCACGATTCTCGATCATCTGCTCAATGCCCAACGCCGGCTCCAGCGCGCGAATCAAGATGCCCTGCGGCTCTTCTGGGTCTTGAACTACAATATCGACACAGTAATGTGAGCGAATCTGATAAATATAAAGATTACCAGGCATGCCATAGAGCGACTCTGAATAGTCAGTTCGCCGTCCCCCAAAAGCATGCGATGCTGAATCCTGCTCGCCGACATAAGCTTCGGTTTCAACGATCCAGCCGCCAACATCGCCTTTGCGACCATGGAAAACCAAAAGCCGTCCTAAAAGGTCCTTGGCGATCTGTGGGGTTGGGCGAGCCGTAAAAAATTTTTGATATTCTGAAAGCATTCGAAACCATCCTTTTGAAAAGTGCTTTAATGGTCTTATGATTTATTTTTCCAAGAGGTGACAGGAATTGAAATTAAAACTAGAACGCATCTATGATAAGCCCGCTGATCTTGATGGCTGGCGCATTCTGATCGATCGGCGCTGGCCCCGCGGCATCTCTAAGGTTAACGCCCACCTGGATGAATGGGCTAAAGAAGCCGCCCCCAGCGAAGAGCTGCGCAAATGGTTCAATCATGAGCCCGCTAGATTTGCCGAATTCAAGGAACGCTACTTGCAGGAGCTAGCCAGCAATCCTGCTTATTTAGACTTATTGGCAAGCGTCAAAAAACATCTGCAGACCGATAACGTGATTCTGCTTTATGGCGCAAAAGATCGGCAGCATAACCAAGGAATCATCTTAGCCGAGCTTATCAAACAAGAGCTGAATTTATAACTATTTTAACGCTGTTTACCATAAAAGGCGCAATCGTTGCCATTACGATTGCGCCTTGTCTTATGACTGCTGATCCAAAATAGCTAGTCCCTTGGCCAGCGTTGCTGAATCAGCATCCACTGAAAGGAATCGTCCCAGCGGCACCTCGCTGTGACGATCCTTGAATGCCATCGGTTCGCTTTTAACGATCATGACCATCAAGCCGTTTTCCGTCAGCATCAATTGACCAATCCGCCGAAATCTTCCTTTGGTGTGTTTCCCCGTCCGCCAGGTATGCAGCCTGATCTGACCATTGGCATCATAATGCAGCTGATAGCCGCCATTGCCATCGTCTTCGACCGGCAGCCCCGTATAGCGACTGACCGGATATTGATCTTTTTTGCTCATCAAATTCCCTCTACTTTTCTAGCTGTGGACGCTGACTGGTCAGTTCTGCCAAACGCTTGGTCAAACGATACAATTCACCGGACTGCAGCGCCTGAGCCCAGGTTCCTTCCTCAACTTCTTCCCAGTCAACGATTAAAGAAATCATCGCGCCAATCAAGCTGACATCATCTGACTTTAAGACTTGCGCAATGGTTGCTTCATCAACGCGTGGCTTAATTCGATTAGCCTTTAAAGTCTTGCGGTAATGGGGGTCATATTCCGCACTGGCACGGAACTTGCGCGTAAATTCCAGCATCGGTTTGTCATACAGCGGATAGCCAACACGTACGATGCCATCTTCTGGATTGCTGATGGTCCAGCCAATTTTACGATCAATCATGCTTTTGAAATATGGCAGGTATGCATTTAAATCCATAGGCTCACCTTCTTTTGTCTAAGTATGTTTAGTGTACCGCTTTTAGGTTGGTTCAATAAAGTGGTAGGCTAAAAGAAAACCAATTTTGGAGGTAGTTTTTATGGAAAAACCAATCGTTACCGCAGCCCAGATGAAACGCTGCGACAGCTACACCATCAATCACATCGGCATTCCTTCATTAGTTTTGATGGAACGAGCTGCGCTGGCCGTTCGCGACGAGATTCTCAATGCCCTGCCGATCTATTTAAGCCATGTTGTCGTTGTCGCCGGCAGCGGCAATAACGGCGGCGATGGTCTGGCCGTCGCCCGCTTGCTGAAGATTGCCGGTGCCCGAGTGACGATTCTCAACGTTGGCAATCCTGATCATGCCTCCCAAGAGCACCAGATTCAAGCCCATATCTGCCAATACTATCGCATCCCTCAAACCAGCGACTTGAGCATTTTGGATGAGGCCTCACTGATCGTGGATGCAATCTTTGGTATTGGCATTGATCGGCCGGTTGCTGGACACTACGTCGACGTTATCAAAGCTATGAATGATACAAAGGCTTTTCGCGTCGCCGTTGATATGCCTTCTGGAATCAATACTGATACTGGTGCGGTCATGGGAATTGCCGTCAAAGCCCATCTAACCGTTACGTTTGCCTTCAACAAAATCGGGCTTACCCAAAACGAAGGTCGCCAGCATGCCGGTCGCGTCGTCATTGCCGATGATATGGGAACTTATTGGATTGATGAGCATGCGCTGGCTGATAATCAGGATTAGTTTTAATCGCGGCCAAAGTCATTAACCGCGCTTCTTTGCCCAAATAAAAAACGATTCGCCGTTTTGACGAATCGTTTTTTATTAGTTAGGCCCGTGACTTGTAGCTGCCATCCATCGTGTTGACGATGATTTGGTCACCGTTCTTGATGAAGGCTGGCACGTTGACAACCAGACCCGTGCTCATCGTAGCAGGCTTGCCACCGCCATCAATCGTTGCACCCTTGATCATTGGTTCCGTGTGTTCAACCGTCAGAACGACCGTCGTTGGCAGTTCAATACCAACCAGTTCGCTGCCAACAAAGTCCATTTGCACTTGCATGTTTTCAACCAAGTACTTCTTTTCTTCAGTCAGCTGTTCATCACTGATTTCGTATTGTTCGTAGGTTTCCATGTCCATGAAGACCGCCGTGTTGCCTTCATCGTACAGGTATTGAGCATTCTTCTTGTCCACGTTGACTTGTTCAACCTTTTCGGAAGGACGCATCGTCGTGTGCACAATGGAGCCAGTCCGAACGTCTTGGATGTCCATTTGCATCAACGTGTTACCCTTGCCTGGCTTGTGGTGGTTGATTTGCAAAACTTTCAGCAGCTTGCCGCCACGTTCAAAAACCATGCCCTTTTTCAAATCAATCGTTTGAATCATTGTACTAAGTACTCCTTTTATTAATTACTGAACTTGGCCACGCGTACCGTGAGCTTTTGATCGTTCAAATCTTCGCGATCGAGGCGTCGTTCATCGCCTTTTATCGTGTGCTCGCCATTGCACTGTCGCAATTTTAGCATCCACCTTTTACTATATCATGTAATCAGTTGATTTGCCTTGACAAACCCACTTATTTATTTACTTTTTTTGATCAACCATGTTGGCAGCCGGAATTCTGATCAGCGTATGCGTATCAGCCAGCTTGCCGCAGCGAACGCCCATCCCGTTTAAGACCGTATTGCGATATTTGATCGTCATTACGGCAACGAAAGCATGACCCGTTTTTGAGTCATAGGACTTCAGCTTTTTCATATTCCAAGGATAGCCGGCTGCCTGACCAGTAACCAGGCGATCACTGTCAACGATCGTGGTGCCCCGCGCGTCAGTCGTCATTTTGGCATTATCCGTCCAGTAGGTGTAGGAAACGATCGGCCGCGTACCACCCTGAGCATGTTTGGCAATCACATAGTAGTAATCATTGTCTTGACTGTTCAGCTGCAATGCCTCATATTCAGTCGTTATCTTAACGGCTTGGGTATCGTCGTAGGAAACGCGCCGGAAAAACGACAGATATGCCATTCCGCCCAGCCATCCAATCGCCAAGACGACCAGCACTACATAACGTGCAAACAATTTTTTGTCAAAACGGCGCTTCGTCTTGGCAATCAGCATCAGTTGCTTGACGCGGATGTAGTGAGTAACCCAGATCATAAAAACAATGGCCGCGATCCAAAGCAGCCATCCCAACCAGTTCCAATTCATAATTTTTTGCTCCTAAATCAATGACCGTATTCGTGCGTCAGACAACATAAAAATCTATACATAAATTGTAACACATCGCGGCAATTGTTCCTTATTTCTCATGCCGTTATTAATAAAATAAGTTACAATAGAAGTATAAATAAAAACGCTTTCACCCATAAAAGTGGTGATGTGGCTAGTATAGTTAACATTTGATTAGTTATTGTCTCTTTATATTTTTGCAATTATCCATGATGTGTTTGCATTCCGATCGCTAAGGGGGTAATGATTATGGAAATGGACGGATACAAAAAGCGTTTTGACTGGGCCAGTTTGATTTTGGGAATCGTATTGGTGGTACTGGGCTGCGTTTCAATCATGCACCCAGACAAATCGCTGCACCTGCTCTGTATCTTAGTTGGCGTTGGCTTACTGCTGTTAGGGATCTATGAGCTTTGGGCCCGCAGCAAGATGCAGGAATGGCTCGGCTATCGTTCCGGCTGGCTGCTCGGTACCGGTATTCTAGACATTGTTTTGGGGATCGTCTTTTTGGTATATCAAAACTTTGGTACAACCGTAATTGCCGTCATCTTCGCGCTCTGGTTCATTATCAGCTCAGCCAATGAATTAACGATTGCTGGTTTCTTCCATCAGCTAAACGTTGGTTACTACTGGCTTTTGTTCATTCTCGACATTCTGGGACTGATCATCGGGGTAGTTCTGCTCTTCTCGCCGATGCTTTCGGCAATCACCATGGTTTGGCTGATTTCTTTCTACTTGATCGTGATTGGAATCATAAAGATTATTCAAGCCTTCTAGCATCTACGAAAAGAAAAGTTTACAATAAATATTGCAATATCGTACGTATGCAGCCATCGTCATTATGAATGGTGACCAGGAAGGGAGAAAGTTTTAATGAGCGAACCAGTCAACAGTCTTGCAGCAGAAATCATCGAATTCGAACGGGTCCATGCAATGACCGACAACCAAGTCGCATTTGGCAGCCAATTGTCGGTTGAGCGCGTGCATGATATCAAGTCACAAAGCGATCTCGCTACTGATGAGGAAGCCAGTCTCTTGCGGCGCTTCATGCAGGCCAAGCACTAGCAAACAAAAAACGCGTCTTAGCAGGCGCGTTTTTTGTTTGCATATAAATTATCAAATTCTTCATTGAACGGCCGTAAAACGTCAAAATCGAGCAATTACGCCTTGATTTTCGTTTATTGGTCTTCTGGATAGTGAAAAGCCACCGCTAATGGTGCAGGCGTCAGCTTGGCATCTGGATTCTTGATGCGTTCCATCAATGTATCGATCAGCAGGTCCGCCAACTCGTCAGTCGGCTGCTGAACCGTTGGCAATTCTGGCGTCAGCTCGCAAATCATCTTGGAGCCATCATACCCTGTAACGTGGAAGTCCTCATTGATTCGTTTGCCGGCTCGTACCGCCAGGCGCATGATCTTCAAGGCATCAACGTCATTGGTTGCCATCACGCCATCATATTCTCCAGGAAATGTCGTTTCAAGATTCGTTTTCTTGGCATCCAGCGGCACATACTCAATTTGGTGGGCAGAAAAACAGTCAATTGCCCCTTGAACTCGATTAAGCGTTGGCGAAACCGAAGTATCCTCATCAATCAGAATTGCTGGATGGCTGACGTTTTTAGCAATCAGGTACTCAGCAGCCATCTTTCCGCCACGATAGCTGTCAGCCGACACGATTGGAATATTGTCGGCCAGATAGCGGTCAAACGATACGATTGGGGCCTTGATTCGCTGATATTCCTCAATTCCAAGATTATGCGAGCCTGAAATAATGCCATCGACCTGGTTCGCCATCAGCATCGCCAGGTAATCATGCTCGATATCTGGATTTTGGGCTGATGAGGCAATAATCGTTTTATAGCCCTTAGCAAACAGACGATATTCCAGATCATTTACCAATTCCGCATAGAACGGGTTAATAATGTTCGGGAAGATCAGGCCGATAAATTTGGATGGCTTCCCCTGCATCGCTCGCGCCAGAGCATTGGGCTGATAGTTCAGCTCACGCATTGCCTCATGCACCTTGTTAATGGTTTTTTCGCTTAGCGATCCATAGTTGTTGATGACGCGGGAAACCGTCGTGACTGAAACGCCCGCCAGCTTGGCGACATCTTTTAGTTTAGCTACCATATTCTTGACCTCGTTGAAATGATTGTCACACTATTATAGACCAATTTACGACAATTCGTCATTTTTAAAATAAAAAATCGCATCAGCTTTAAGCTCATGCGATTTTTGTGAACTATTCGGCAGATCAGCTGAAACAGACCTTTAATTAGTTTTGTTCCATGACCTTTTCGCCATTAGCCGTAATCGTAAACGTCTTGTTGGCTGCGTCGGCTTCCAGGACTGCTACGTTTTGGCCTTCCTTGTCCTTACGAGTAATCGTAATCGTCGTTTCGGTTGGCGTTTGAATGTCGATCGAACCATCCAGATCAAAGGCAGCAAATTCATTGCGCCAGCTCAGCAGCTTCAGCAGGTTGGCAACGACTGGACGCTGAACTTCCTTGGCCACTTCTTCTTTAGTGTAGTAGTGACGGTTGATGTTCCGGCCTTCCTTAGTCTTTTCCAACAGTTCCAGGTCATTGGAGCCAGCCAACAGACCAACGTAGTAAACCATTGGGATACCAGGGGCGAATACTTGGAAGGCACGTGCCAGCAGGTATGCACGGTCGTCATCGCCCAATGCGGAGTAGTACGTTGAGTTGATCTGGTAGATGTCCAGGTTGTTGTAGGCAGCTGAAGAGTACTTGCGCTTAACGTTGGCACCAACCTTGTAAAGTTCGTTGGAAGCGTAGTCGATTTCTTCATCAGTCAAGATGTCGCGCGCGTCAACGACCCCGATCCCATCATGAGTGTCCAGCGTCGTGAACTGCTTCATTGGACTCATCTTCAGCCACTTAGCCAGGCGGTTGGTCTTGCCAGAGTACAGCGTGTACAGTGTCGTCATTGGCAGAGCGAAGTCATATACAAAGTAGCCGTGTTGAGAGATCTTTTCAGGAATCGTGTAGTGTTCGTGAATTTCTGGCAGAATTTCTGCATTGTAAGGAGCCAGGATCTCACGTACTTCATTCAACAGATCCCAGATTTCTGGTTCAACGAAGAAGTCATTGGTACCGATCTTCTTAACGGCGTAGGCAAAGGCGTCCAGACGAATCAGGTCAGCCCCATGCTTAACCATGTCAGTCAGCGTCTGCTTGAAGAATTCTTGGGCTACCTTACTCTTAACGTTGATGTCGATCTGTTCTTCACCAAACGTGTTCCACAGGTGTTCAACGGAACCATCGTCAAACTTGATTTCCTGCATTGGTGCCTTGTCCTTACGCTTGTAGATCAAGTCAACGTCTTCCTTGGTAGGACGATCTGGACCAGCAGCTGCCCAGAACTTTTCCCAACGAATGAAGAAGTCGTTGTACTTGGAGTCGTCATGGTTCTTCTTGAAGTCTTGGTACATAACCGACTTCTTGGAAATGTGGTTGATCATGAAGTCAAACATCAGGTAGTATTCTTCACCCAATGCTTCAACGTCAGCCCAGTTACCAAAAGCTGGATCAACAACCGTGTAGTCATAAGGTGCAAAGCCACGGTCACCAGTTGATGGGAAGAATGGCAGCAGGTGAACGCCCCCGATTGCTGAACCGATGTATTCGTTCAAGACTTCATGCGTTTCCTTGATGTTTTTAGCCAGCGAGTCAGAGTAGGTGATCAGCATGGCTTTGTTTTTAATTGGCATGTTTAATCCTCCAAAAATGTAAATTAGTTTTTCTTAGCTTGACGACGAGTAGCAATAAAGATAACCAAGGCAATCACCAGCAGGCCGATTCCGTATGGTACGAAAGGCGCTGCCAGGCTCAACCCAGCTTGCGGCTGTCCCATAATGTGGTTGGTCCATTCAGCAATCGTTGGTGAGAAGAAGGCCCCAAAGTTAAAACCGATCAGAACCATCGAGGTAATCAGCGGTTGCCGATTAGCAGGCGCAAGATCAGGCAGCAGGTTAAAAATCAAAGGAGAGACCAGCTGTAATGGGAACCCAATCAAAAGCAGACCAATGACCAGCATCACGAAGCTGCGGTGACTGGCACCATAGGCAAACAAGAAGTTCGAGATGGCCATCAGAATCAGACCAAAGTAAACCGTCCCGAATCCCATGACCTTCTTGATTGAGCCGTAGAACAAACCACCCAGCGTTGCTCCAATCAGCATCAACGACAAGAAGTTGGAAGATCCAGTGTAGCTGGCACCTTTAATGGCAACCGCTACCCCAGAGAAACGATTTTCCATGCCGACATAGTCAACAACCAGCAGGAAGGCAAATAAGATGAGCAGATAGACGACTGGACTGATCTTGCCCTTGTCTTCGCCTTCAACGGCTTCTTTCAATTCTGCTTCCTGTTTTTCTTCCTTTTCCTCAGCTGCTTCTACCTTGCTGTCGTCTGGAACGCGGGCAGCAAAGAAAAGCAGAACCAAGAAGGCCAGTGCGTAGACCAAGAATGACTGCCGCCAGCCAAATGAGCTCAGCAGCAGGCCGGCAATAAACAGGGTCGTGGCTTGACCGATCTGTTCAGCAGCTGCCCGCCAGCCCAGCATTTGAGCTCGCTCATTGCCTTCATACCAAACTGAGATCATTGAAATGGCCTGCGAGTTATAGAGACCATAACCAGCCCCTAAGACCAATCGCGATGCCAAGACGATGCCATAGTTGTTGACAAACATTGGTACCAGCCCAGCCAGGCCAACGATGAAGACCCCCAGCATGATGATCTTCTTATCAGAAATGTGGAACCAAGACTGCAGCAGCGGTGAAAGCACCACAAAGATCATAACGGCAAAAGATGGTGTGGTAACCAGGTATTCAGACTGCGTTTGCGTGATATGCAAAGCCGCCTTCAACTGTGGCAGCGATCCCTGAATCGCGTACGCACTGGTCACCATGAAAGAAACCGACAGAAAAGCCAGTTTCGTCACAATCGACTTTTTGTTGTCCATGTTGTTTTCCCCTAAAAGTTGTATTTAACGTTCTCAACAGACATTTTGATAAACGTTTATCAATTTCATCGAGGATTATTTTAACTTGTTTTAGTTTCTTTTGTCAATCGTTTATCAAAAAGATTTGAATCGCTTTCGCGGCTCTTAAATCTTATTTTCATATTTTTAATAGTCAAAAAGTAATTCTTTGTTTAATAGTGCGATCAGTGAAGAAATTTCTCAAGCATAAAAGTCTATTAATTTATAGTAGATTTTGGTCGTTTTCATTTAAAAATCAATTGACGTAACCCGTTGTGAATGCTACTTTTTAATTAGCTGCTATTCTTAACGAATTATTAAAAAATATAAATTCTAAATATATAGCCGACTTAACCACTGATCAGCTAGTTTTTAAAGGAGTATGCTCACGTATGAAAAATCCAATCATCGACGAAACGCATCAGCATTATAAGATGTACAAGAGCGGCCGGCAATGGGTCTTTGCCAGCATCGCCGCTTTAACCATGCTGACGGCGGCCGGCTCAGTTGCCCACGCCGATCAGACTGATCAAACCACTCATCAGATTACGGTCTCTGGCAGTGCCAATGGCTCGGATGCCAGTCAAGATTCTGACAGCAGTTCTGCAGCTGACAGCTCAGCAGCCAGTCAGACCAGCGCCAGCCAGGCCAGTGCCGAAAGTACCGCTAGTGCTCAAGCAACTTCCGAAAGTTCTGCTTCAGCTACCAGCGCCGTTGCCAGCACCGCCATTCAAGCCAGCTCAGCTGCTGAATCAGCTACGGCTGCTGCATCCAGCGTCAGCGCTGCTAGTTCCAGCAATGCGGTTCAAAGCGCGGCTGCCACTCAGACCAGTGATGCTGCATCCAGTGCCAGCCAAGCCGCCGCCGCAACTACAACTTTAGCGGCTGCCAATACCGACACTGCCAGCAATCAGGTCGACTTGAGCTCGCTTTACTTCAGCAGCAATGCCAAGTCGCAAAACTTCATCGAAAGCGTAGCGCAAGGTGCCATCAACGGCTGGACCAAGTATGGCGTTCTACCTTCAGTTACCGTTGCCCAGGCTATCTTGGAAAGCGGCTGGGGACAATCAGCACTTTCCACTCAAGCTCACAACCTGTTTGGGATCAAGGGCAGCTACAACGGTCAGTATGTTACGATGCAGACGCGGGAAGTCTACAATGGTCAAAGCTACTACATCTATGACAACTTCCGTAAATACGCCAACAACTCTGAATCCGTTGAAGATCACGGCAACTTCCTTTACAGTAACAGCCGCTACGCCAATCTGTTGGACGATCAGTCCTATGCCAGCGTAGCGCGCAAGCTGCAGGCAGACGGCTATGCTACCGATCCATCATATGCCTCATCTTTGATCAAGCTGGTAGAGATGTACAATCTGACTCAGCTTGACAACATCGCCTTTTCTGGCAAGCAGCCCGTTATCAACAACAAGAATGACTATAACTACTCCAACAGTGGCAATGCCGACAGCTCCAACGGCTACTACACCGTTCAAAGCGGCGACACGCTGTCTGGAATTGCCTTGAAGTTCTCCACGACTTCCAGCAAGCTGGCACAGTTGAACAGCATTTCTAATCCGAACCTGATTTATGTCGGACAGCGCCTGCTGGTCAACCAGAGCAGCAACTCAAACTCCAGCTCCTCTGGTCAGTCCAGTTCTACTACGACGAATACGGAAGCATCAGCTGCCAGCTACACCGTTAAATCAGGCGACACGCTGTCTGGAATTGCCAGCCAGTATAATACGACGGTTAACCAGATCGTTTCGCTTAACCAGCTGAGCAATCCAAATCTGATCTATGTTGGTCAGGTCTTGAAGCTTAAAAACAGCCAGACAACCAACTCGTCATCGTCATCATCGTCGACTGCTACAACGACTGCCGGTACGTATACCGTTAAGGCTGGCGATACGCTGTCTGCCATTGCATCTCGCTACAGTACTTCCAGCAGCACGCTGGCTTCACTGAACTCATTGAGCAATCCCAACTTGATTTATGTCGGGCAAGTCCTTAAAGTCAGCTCAAATACCTCGACCAGCAGCTCAACCAGTTCTTCAGCAAACAGTACTGTAACGACTGCCGCTTCCTACACGGTCAAGGCTGGCGACACATTGTCTGCCATCGCTGCCAAATACGGGACGACCTATCAGGCACTGGCCTCAACAAACAGCATCAGCAACCCAAATGACATTTACGTGGGTCAGGTAATCAAGGTCAGCGCAACGGCAACTGCCGCCAGTTCTCAAGCTGCTTCTTCAACCAACAGCAACGGCAGCTACACGGTCAAGTCCGGCGACACGCTTTACGGCATCGCTTTGGCTAATGGCTTAAACTGGCAGACGTTGGCCAAGCAAAACGGCATCAGCGATCCAAACGTCATTTTCGTTGGTCAGAAGCTGAGCCTGTAAATTCATCGTATTTGAAGCTTAACAGCCAGTCGGATTCGCTTCCGTCTGGCTGTTTTACCAAAATCATGTCTAACGTTTGGCACGCCGTTTACGCTGCTTGAATTTTAAATGGCAGCGACCTATTATTGAAAGCATAACATTTAGTACATCGTTACCAAGAAAGTAAGTGGTGTTGTGATCAATTACCGTTCAATGGAAATCGAAGACCTGGATGAAATCAGCCGTTTGTTCAAGCTCTTAGGACATCCTAAACGACTGCAGCTGCTGTATCTGCTGATTCAGCATTCAATGAGCGTTTCCGAAATCAGCAAAGCCTTAAACTGGGAACAGTCAGCTGTTTCTCATCAACTGCAGCTGCTGCGCAAATATGGGCTGGTTAAGCAGATTCGGCATGGCAAGACCATCATCTATCATTTACAGGATCCTAAAGTCATGACTTTGATTGCCGATGTCGTCAGTCATGCTGAAAAAATCGTTAAATCATCATAAAAAAACGCACTGGAAAAAATCCAGTGCGCTTTTTTAGTCTTCGGTCATGTGCTCTTTAATCAAACGATTGATTGCCTGAGCATCCTCATTATTTTTGCTGATGGTCAAAAGCGTATCATTACCGGCAAGCGTACCAACGACTTCCGGAAGCTGCGCATTATCGAACAGGCCCGCCAGTACGGTTGCATAATTGGAGTTCAATGTCGTTTGAATAACATTGATGAATTGAACGTTGGTGACCTTCTCAACGTTGTGACTGATGCCATCAAACAGCCGCTGATATTCATCCGCATGGGTATGCAGGATTGAATAGTAGGTATGTCCATGCTGATCACTAACCTTGACGATGTTCAGAGCGTGAATATCGCGAGAAATCGTGGCTTGGGTAGCATCAATGCCATGCTCAGCCAACATTGCCAACAAATCATGCTGCGTGTTGATCCGCTGCTGCGTTACCAGTTCTTGAATCAATTGACGTCTTTCTTTACGATCCATTGTACCCCTCCAACATGCATAATAATTCACTGCTTTTATAATACTATGAATTGAAAGCACTTAAAAGCCAGTCTGCCGTTTTTATCCGGCTTTTTTTCAGCTGGTGCTTGAATATTATGCAATCAATCAGCCGCCAAAGCCTTGATTGGATTTAATCTTGCGGCACGCCGGGCTGGCAATAGGGCCGCCAGAAAAGCAATCAGCAAGGCACTGACCAAAGCAAACAAGACGTTGCCCAGTGAAATCTGAACGATATCGTACTTGATCAAGTGGTACAGCTCATGATTCAAGATCAGCTGCTCGCCATACGCCAGGACCAAAGCCAAAATCGCTGCGAAAAAGCCGATAAACAGTGATTCAGCGGTAAACAGACGCCTAATGTCCACCTTGCGTTCACCTAATGCCCGCAGCACGCCGATCTCCTTGGTTCGTTCTGAAACCGACATGTACATGGTTACGATAATCATCAAAGCCGATACCAATAAGGAGATCCCGGCAATTGCTGCCAAGACGATCGTTGCCAGCTGAACGTAGGTGTTGACCGTCTTAAGCATCGAACCAACCGTAATGGCGCCTAAAATTCGCTTGTTGGTCTTTATATCCCGCAGATTATTGATCTTAGTCGCCGTCTTATCAACCCGGTCCAGCGATTTCACACTGACGGCAGCATAGTTGGGCTGCGTTGACGCGCCGCTTTCATTGAGCATGCTCTTGATTGTCTGATAGCTCATCGCCGTGGTTGCCGAAACTCCCGAAGTAAAGCCGACTACCTTCACGGCCCGCGTTGACTGCGTTGGTTGGCCGTCAGCATTGACCCAGTTAAACGTGATCGTCACGGTTTGATTCAACAAGCGCTGATAATGTTTTGCGCCGGCCAGCTGAATCGCCTGCTGCTTATTTAAAACAATCTGATTGGCATGCGGTACGTGGCCTTTTTTGATTGAGTTCGTGGTATAGGCCTTGCTCCAGCTGTTAAGGTTGGTACCGCTTTGCACCTTGTCTTGATAATTTATCTTATAAGCCGCAATCGAGTACCCCGGCTGAACCTTTGCTACGTCGGCAATATTTTTCAAGCGGTTTAAGTCTTGATTTTTCAAAAACATTGCCTGTGGATTGGCTGCCATGTTCTGCATTGAAGCCTGCAGCTGATCCTGATTCATCTTTTTGCCGTTGGTATTGCGCAGAACCGTAATAACCTGTGGATTAGCCAGCGAATTGATCTGATTTTCAATGTAGCCGTTGACGCCATTGCCCAGACCACTGAACAGCAGCACGGCAAACAAACCGATCGCCGTTCCCAGCATAATCAGCGAGTTGCGCCAAAAATTATATTTAAAATGCTTAAAAGCCGTCTTAAAGCTGGCCAATGCCGGTAACGGACGCGAATTAAGCTGCGTTGGGTCCTGCGGCAGATCATAGGCTGGCCGCAAGCGCTGATCGCCATCAATAACGCCATCTGCCAAATGAACGATCCGTGTCCCGTGGTTGGCAACGTCTTGAGAGTGGGTTACCGCAATCACGAGCTTGCCGTCTTTAGCAATGCTGTCCAGCAATTCCAATACTTCCTGCGTATTCTGCCGATCCAGGGCTCCAGTCGGCTCATCAGCGATAATGACCTGTGGATCGCTGGCTAAGGCTCGGGCAATGGCAACGCGCTGTTTTTGACCGCCGGATAGCTGATGCGGATATTTACGCAGCTGATCTTTCAAGCCAACTTTTTCTAACAGCGATACTGCACGCTTTTTGCGGTCTTCTGCTGTTAGGTCCGTCATATCCAAAGAAATCAGTACGTTTTCTAAAACCGTCAAATGCGCGATCAGGTTATAGGCTTGGTAGATATAGCCAATCGTTGCCCGCCGATAGTTATCCATCTGTTTTTCCTGCCGATGATCCAGCTTTTGACCATCAACAATGACTTCACCATCAAATTCACGATCCAGTCCGCCAATGATGTTCATCAGCGTCGATTTGCCGCCCCCAGATTCTCCAAGGATTGAGACAAATTCTCCCCGTTCAAATTCAAGATTGATCCCTTTTAGAACCGGAAACTCTTCTTTTCCCAGGAAATATGACTTATGGATATCATGAAGCTCCAAATATGCCATAACAAACTCCTTACATTCTGCTGTCTTCAAAAACTGTCTCTCAAATTGTAAAAGATCCAGTCTATTCGGGCAATTATTCTTGTCAGCCTGTAAAGTCAAAAGCGCATTACTCCATTGACCGGTATAATGCGCTTTAATATAAAATCTGCAGTTATCTAAGCATTCAATGGCTGCTCGGTCATCTTGCCATCCATAATCTGATAGATGCGATCAGCAAAATCCTTTAACCGCAAATCGTGAGTAACAACGACCACTGCCTTGTCATACTGCTTGGCCATTTCTTTCATCAAGCGTCCTACAACCTTGACCCGCTCACTATCCAAGGCAGCCGTTGGTTCATCAGCCAGGATAATTGCCGGATCGGTATACAGCGCACGGGCAATGGCGACCCGCTGATTCTGTCCGCCTGAAAGCTCATCGGGGAATTTGTTGACCAGCTGATCGATCCCCAGTTCCTGCAGCAGTTTCTCAAGCCGATCCGGACTAAGGTTTCCTTTATGAACGCGATCAACCAGGGCAAACTGATCCGCAACGCTTAGGTAGGAAAGCAGATTATAGGACTGCAGTACAAACCCGATTTGATTTAAGCGAATCTCGTCTCGCTGCTTTTCAGAAAATCGACTGATGTCTTGACCATCAATCAGCACCTGCCCGCTGGTTGGACGCTGCAAGCCACCGGCAATCGTCAAAAAAGTACTCTTGCCTGATCCAGAGGGTCCTAAAACCAAGCTTAGTTCGCCACTGTGCGCCTTGAAGCTGACGTCTGAAAGCACCTGAACCTTGCTGATGCCCGTCCCATAGTCTTTGTTAATGTTTTTTAATTCAATTGCCGTCATCCTGCTCACCTCTATCTCATTGCATCTAAGGGGTCAATTCGGCTGATCATGCGGACTGGCAGTAATGAGCCGGCAACGCCTAATACAACCAACGCCAGGCTCAAGATCCCAGTCAGCGGCCAATTGATCAGCATTGGCACCGAACTTGGCATTGCTGCCTTGGAAACGATCATCAGCAGCAATGCGCCAAGCGTACCGCTGACCATCAAGATCACCGCCTGACCAATCGTTGCCCCGATCAGATAAGCTGCCGGAATTCCCTGTGCTCTTAAGACTGCATAGTTAGGAATCTTTTGCATCGTCAGAATATATAGGAAAACGGTGATAACGATCAGCGAGATCACCATCAAAAAGGCGATCATAAACTCAAAGGTCATATTCTGCGCTGCATAGCCGGGCAGTTTTTCAATAAAGGTACCGATGGAGTATTGCTTGAGATTCTTATTTTTGACCGTCTGCTTCTGATCAGAAAAAATTCCGCTGGCCGCGAACTGATCACCCGTTCCTTTAAGCGTTTGCCAGGTTGTCAGGTTGCCATAGACGATTGAGGCGATATTCAGCTTGGCATCTTTGGCAAAACCCACGACCCGATATTTTTGCGTGCTGCCGTTAAGCGTGATCTGATCGCCTAACCGATAGCCTTTACTCTTTAATCCTTCATCGAGGACGACCTGATTTTTACCGTGTGGCTTGTGACCGCTGCTGAGCTTCATTTTCTTTTGGTAGATAAACTGCGAGCTGTCCAGACCAACAAACTGAATCGTCTGCTTGTCAGTCGCTCCCTTGGCTCTTTCAATCACTGCCGGCGTCTGGCCGACTAATGCCTGGTGACCATTCAGATTAGGCAGATCCTGCTTGGCGATCAGCGACTGACTCAGGCTGATATTAGAATTTTTGTTTAAAACCACGCTCTTGGCGTCCCATGAATCGATTGCGGCCGTATTTTCATTGGCCAGCCCCAGCATCATGCCCATCAGCATAAACATCAAATAACCGATCAAGACGATCATGCTAATAATCAGACCATATCTTAACTTCTCATGACGAATTTCCTTAACGGCCAGAAACATTTTAATCACCTTCGTTTTCTAATAAGCGCTGCAGAGCCTGCAACAAGCGCTGTAAAATCATTGTCTGTTCAGTGGGAAAATTCAGACACTCCTTGATTGCCTCATGATTGATCGTCATGATGGTCCACTGCAAAGCCGGAATCCTTGAGACCGGGCGCAGCGGCAGCATTCCTTCATTGCACCGCAGATGAAGCTTGATCAGATCATAATAGCGACTGCCATGGACCTTTTGGACGAATTCACGCGTCTGTTCAAAATAATCCTGGGCACTCATCAACTGATGCGGTGTAGTTGCCACGTTTTGGTGAATATCTCGCATTGCCTTGGCATACAGATACTGATAGGCATCTTTTAAATCGGCAAAATACTTATAGAATGCACCACGAGCAATTTCAGCCTCTTTAACGATCCGTGCTACCTGTGCCATTGCCAGTGAATGCTCACTGAACTCATGCAGCAGTGCCTGCTCAATTTTTTGCCGTTTTTCATGATTTAAATTTTCAAAAGTACTGGTCGGCATCTGAATTCCCCCCTCCTAATTAAGTGACACCGTGTCAACTACTATGTGATCATACCGCGATAGTGACACCGTGTCAACTTTAGACAATAAAAAACAGCCGCCATTTTGACGACTATTTTGAACATTTTATCTAAGTGAGTTAGGCTTCTTCGCCGCCAACTTTGACAACGGCCTTGGAAACCTTACCCAGCTTACCGCTGACAAAGTCTTCTACTTCATTGAAGGCCAGTTCATGAGAGAACAATGGCAGTGGATCAACCTTGCCGCTAGCCAGCAGTGCAATTGAGTCTTCAAACGTGTAAGGGTTGATGAAGGCACCTTGAATCGTCAACTGCTTCTTGAAGACATCGTAAGTGTTGACAGAGAACTTAGCATCTGGATTACCAACACCAAACATCAGAACCTGAGCACCCTTGGCAGCGGCTGCCAGACATTGTTCTTGCGTCTGTGGCAGACCAACGGCTTCAACAACGATGTCAAAAGCATCGGCTGGAATTTCTTCCTTGGTCGTGTTGATCGTCTTAACGCCGAAGTGTTCGCGGTTGTTAGCCAGCTTTTCATCAGAGCGACCTGCCAGCGTTACTTCGTGAATGCCGCGTGCCTTCAGAATTTGAGCAAACAGTTGACCTTCAAAACCGTCACCTAAGACCAGTGCTTTTTGGTATGGGTGCGTAGTCAGCAGGTCAACACCGTGCATTGCACAAGAAATTGGCTCTACAACGGCTGCAGCCTTCAGGGAAACATTGTCAGGAACTTGGTAGACAACCTTGGCTGGCGCCATGAAGTATTCTTCAAAACCACCGTCACGCGTAACACCAACTGCGTCCAGGTGTTCACACAGTTCAGGGCGTGAGGTCCGGCAGTACTTGCATTGACCACAGTAGATGTTAGGGTCAACGGTTACGCGGTCGCCAACCTTAACATTGGTAACGGCATCGCCAACCTTGGCTACGACACCAGAGTTTTCGTGGCCAAGTACGATTGGTGGAACTGCAGAAGCAGAACCCGGCAGACCAGCGTACAGTGCCTTGTCAGTACCACAGATACCAGCGTAGGCCGTGTGAATCAAAACTTCATCTGGCTTGATTTCAGGAACGTCATATTCTTGAACGGCAAGATCTTTAATCCCTTGTAATACAAGTGCCTTCATCGATTTATACCTCTTTCTTTGTGAAAACATTAATTTAAATTTTGCCAATAGTATAATCCAGGTCTCAATCGTATGTCAACCGGTTATCACTATTTTTGATAATCGTTTGACATTAAGCGATCGTTTAACTATACGATAACGCTTGATTTTCAGTAGTTAATTTTTTTGAATTTTTCGCGACAAAAAATCGTAAGCGTTTCAATATTAAGCATATCAAGATCGCTATCATTTGATTGCCAATGTAAAATTGCTGTAAAATACCGTTAGATAGGCATTCTTCCATTGCAGGACTTTAATTTTTATGTTAGCCTAACAAAGGTGTTTTATTGCATTAAACGTTTTTTATTGGGTAATGCAAATTTTCAATTAAGAAAGGTGGGTTTACCGTGGATAACAACACGAATGACCAACGCCGCAAGCACAAACTGATCGAGTATGCTAACGGCAAATCACTTGAAGAAATCAACGGCACCGTTGAAGTTCCTAAAGGTAAAGGTTTCTGGAAGACACTTTTAGCTTATTCCGGACCTGGCGCATTGGTTGCTGTCGGCTACATGGATCCTGGTAACTGGTCTACTTCGATCACTGGTGGTCAGGCATTCGGTTATACCTTAATGACGACCATCCTGATTTCAAGTTTGATTGCGATGCTGCTTCAATACATGGCTGCCAAACTTGGGATCGTGAGTGAAATGGACTTGGCCCAAGCCATTCGAGCTCGTACAGGGAAGGCGCTCGGTATCGTTTTGTGGATTATGACCGAGCTTGCAATTATGGCAACTGATATTGCCGAAGTTATTGGTGCGGCAATCGCCCTAAACCTTTTATTCCATATTTCATTGATTCCAGCGGTCTTCATCACAGTATTGGACGTCTTGGTTCTGCTGCTGTTGACTAAAATCGGTTTCCGCAAGATTGAAGCAATTGTTGTCTGCTTGATTTTAGTTATCCTGTTCGTCTTTGTTTATGAAGTTGCACTATCCGATCCAAACTGGGGCGCTGCTTTTGCTGGTCTGCTGCCTTCATCGGCTGCCGTTGCAACAAGTCCAGAACGACTAGGCATCACGCCTTTGTCTGGCTCTTTGGGAATTATCGGGGCAACCGTTATGCCACATAACCTTTACCTGCACTCCGCAATTTCACAAACACGTAAGATCGACCACACCAATGCTGAGGACATCAAGCAGACGATTCGCTTTACTGCTTGGGACTCCAACATTCAGCTGTCAGCTGCCTTCTTGGTTAACTGTCTGCTTTTGATCATGGGGGTTGCCGTCTTTAAGTCTGGTACGGTTAAGGATACGTCATTCTTTGGTCTGTACGAGGCCTTAAACAACACTTCCATGCTGAGCAACCCGATTCTGATCTCGGTTGCCAAATCTGGTCTGTTGTCAACACTGTTTGCCGTAGCCTTGCTGGCATCTGGTCAAAATTCTACGATTACCGGTACCCTGACTGGTCAGGTTATCATGGAAGGCTTTGTTCATATGAAGATGCCTTTGTGGGCACGGCGTCTGGTTACCCGTTTAATCTCCGTTGTACCAGTACTGCTGTGTGTGGCGATGACGGCTAAGGACAATGCTATCCAACAGCACGCTGCGTTAAACATGCTGATGGAAAACTCACAGGTCTTCTTGGCCTTTGCCTTGCCATTCTCCATGCTGCCATTACTCTTGATGACCGACAGTAAAGATGAAATGGGTGAGTTCAGAAACACGGGTTGGGTCAAGGCTTGTGGCTGGATCTCAACAATTGCACTGACGTTTTTGAACCTCTACAACCTGCCAAGCACCTTTGAAGGCTTTGGTATCTGGAAAAAGGGTACGGCCGACATGCTGGCTTGGATTGCAATCGTCGTTATTATCTTGCTGTTGGCCTGGACAATCTATGACATGTACCAAGGCAACAAGCGGCTCGTTGCAGAAGGTATCCATCATCCTTGGGAACATAAGGATGGTCAAAAGCCAGCCAGTCAAGATTAACAAAACAAATATTTTAATTTATCAATAAAAAACCGTTTGAACGCCTTGGTTCGAGCGGTTTTTGATATTTTTGGTGTATAATAGCCTGTGTTTAGGCATCAGCCGCGTTATGCTGACTGCGCGGCCAAAATAATTTTGAGGTGAATATTTTGGACAACCACGATAATAAAGAAAAGCGGCGCCCAACCCGGGTTGAACTATATGATCAACCAAACAAGCGCCCAGAAAAAAAGACGCATTTCTTCTTCGATAAAAAAGCCGACCGTACGGCTAAAAAAGAAGCTGCGCCAACATTTAAGCTTGATAAGCAAGCCAAGCGCTCATCACAGAGCAATGCAGATCTGAATATCAAAGCTCAGCCAACCACTAATGGTACGCGCTCCAGCATGAACGCTCAACCAATCAGCAGCAACACGCGTTCCAGCCGTAGTCAGGAACGGCTGGGCGCTCGCAATGGTCAGGCAAGTACCGCCAAAATAACCGGCTTAGGCGCTAAATCAGGCAAAAACAAGCAGCCAAAAAACAAAAAGCCTAGCCATCGCCCATTTAAAATTGCCCTAGGAATCCTTTTGGCCGTCTTGGTCGTCATGGTCATCGTCTTTGCCGTCAAGCAGCAGGACCCCGTAACCGATAATTCCAGTGATACGACCGTCTCTACGTCTTCTAAGAAAAAATCCAGCAGCTCAAAGAAGTCCAGCAGTCACAAAAAGAAGCATTCTTCTTCCAGCTCATCTTATGAAGCCAATTACGACACCAATGATCAGGATTCCTATTACGTACCAAACACTACGACGAATTCATCATCTGCTCCGGCGGCCAGCTCATCCAGTCAAACAACTGCCAACAACAATAACCAAACAACCAACAATGGCAATAGCAGCTATCAAGGCGGCGGAAACTACGGTAACTCTGGCAATAGCAACGGCAACAGCAGTTCAACTACTTCCAACAACAATACGTCTTCAGAATCTGTCAGCGGCGATCCCGGTGGCCCGATTCAATCCAATACTGCACAATAGCCCAGATTTATAAAACGGTCTTGACACGCTCTTGTCAGGTGCATATAATTCAAACTAATGACAAAGGACATGCCTGATGCGGCTGGTTATCCAGGGAGTCGGTACCTTGGCTGGAAGTACCGTTGACCAAGCACATCAGCGTACCACCTTTTTGAATTGTCACTGGCCGAGATAAGGTCAGTCGGGTCGTGCCCGTTACCACACTTATGAGGCGACGCCATTAGTGCGCCGTAAATTAGGGTGGAACCACGCTGATTATGTTAACAACCAACGTCCCTTTGATTGTTTTTGGCAATCAAAGGGACGTTTTTTATTACCACAAAGGAGAGATTTTACATGGCTCAAGTTGCTGTTATGAACGTCGATGGCTCAGTCAACAAGATTGACCGCGACTCAAAAGAAAGTTTGGACGCCCTGCGTCAACTGTCCGCTCTGATGCTGAAAGCGGCTCTGCAAAAGGAATTTGCCGGTATTCGTCTGGGTGCCGACGTTGCTGAAGAAGACGGTTTTTACGTTGACTCTGACAAAGACGAACAGCAGGTTTCCGCTGACGAACTGCCACAACTGGAAGCTGCCATCAAGGCAATTGCCAAGTCCGAAGCCAAGGTTGAGTTTAAAGAGCTCAGCGTTGAAGAAGCCCTGGCCAGCGTCAAGGACGACCCATTCTCAACCGAACTGATCAACGAAAACGCTAAGGACGGCAAGGTAGCCATGTATGATCTGGATGGCGTGCTGGCAGTTGCCAATGCACCAGTTCTGGTATATGCCAACCTGGTTAAGAACTACAAGCTGCTCAGCGTGGCTGGCGCCTACTGGAAGGGTATGTCATCCAACCCAATGCTGCAGCGGATCTACGGAACGGTCTTCTACAAAAAAGACGATCTGGAAGCTGATCTGAAGGCTCGTCAAGAAGCCAAGGAACGCGACCACCGCGTCATTGGGAACCAACTGGACCTGTTCTTCGTTGATCCTAAGGTTGGTGCCGGTCTGCCATACTGGATGCCTAAAGGGGCAACGATTCGCCGGACGATTGAACGCTACATCATTGACAAGGAACTGGCTGACGGCTATGAGCACGTCTACACGCCAGTCTTGATGAACCTGGATGCCTACAAGACTTCTGGTCACTGGGCTCACTACCGCGAAGACATGTTCCCGCCAATGGACATGGGTGATGGCGAAATGCTTGAACTGCGGCCAATGAACTGCCCAAGCCACATTCAAGTCTACAAGCACCACATTCGCTCCTACCGTGAACTGCCACTGCGGATTGCCGAACTGGGTATGATGCACCGCTACGAAAAGTCTGGCGCGCTTTCCGGTCTGCAGCGGGTACGGGAAATGACGCTGAACGATGGCCACACGTTCGTTGCTCTGGAACAGATTCAAGACGAATTTGCCAAGATTCTGAAACTGATCATGGACGTCTACAAAGACTTTGACATTACCGACTACACGTTCCGTCTGTCATACCGTGACCCTAAGAACACGGAAAAGTACTTTGCCAACGATGAAATGTGGGAACGTTCGCAATCCATGCTGAAGGCTGCCATGGACTCACTGGGTCTGGACTACTACGAAGCTGAGGGTGAAGCTGCCTTCTACGGTCCAAAGCTGGATATTCAAACCAAGACGGCCCTGGGCAACGAAGAAACGATGTCCACGATTCAACTGGACTTCATGCTGCCTGAAAAGTTTGATCTGCACTATGTTGGTGAAGACGGCAAGCAGCACCGGCCAGTTATGATTCACCGTGGGGTTGTCGGCACGATGGAACGTTTCGTAGCCTACCTGACGGAAATCTACAAGGGTGCCTTCCCAACCTGGCTGTCACCTGAACAAGTCGTAATCATCCCAGTTTCTGATGAAAAGCACGGTGCCTACGCTGACGAACTGGCTAAGAAGTTCAAGGCCGCTCAGATTCGGGCTAAGGTTGACCACCGCAATGAAAAGATGGGCTACAAGATTCGGGAAGCTCAAACGCAAAAAGTTCCATACACGCTGGTTGTCGGTGAAGATGAAATGGCCAACGACTCAGTTTCCGTTCGTAAGTATGGTGAAAAGGATCAAAACGGCATGACTGTAGATGCCTTCATGGATGAAATTCTGCACGATATTGCTACCTACTCACGCGAAGACTAATCAAAAAGCTGTTTGGCAGATGCCAGACAGCTTTTTATTATCTTCTCAGCCTCATTAAGCGCTTTTTTTCGCCGTTTAGATGATAAGATGGATCTTTTTCATCATTTTAGAATCAAACGCGTTATAATAGGGAAAATTTCAAATCAGAAAGGTCGCGAATCAAATGTCTCCATGGAATCGTTTCAAAAATTCAGCCTGCACGTCAATGATGGTCGGCAAGCATGCTTCAACTGATGGCTCTACTTTTATCTCGCGCAATGAGGATCGCGTCAAGGCAATTGAGCCCAAACGCTTCCTGGTTCGGCCGGCCGTCAAGAATCGCCAGGCAGCCTATGTCTCAGCTTATAATCAATTGACCGTGCCGCTGCCAGCTGACAGTATGCGCTATACGGCCACGCCAAGCGTTGATCAGACGCAGGGGCCCAACGAAGAGGATGGCTTTAACGAGGCTGGCGTTGGTGAGAGTGCCACGGAATCCGTCTATGCCAATCCAAAGGTGCTGGCCTATGATCCATACGTCAAAAACGGTCTGGCCGAAGATTCACTGACAACCCTGGTTTTGCCCTATATCCATTCGGCACGCGAAGGAGTTGACTATTTGGGACGATTGATTGCCAAATACGGTTCAGCGGAAGGCAACGGCATTCAGTTCATTGATCAAGATGAGGTCTGGTACATGGAAATTGCTACTGGCCACTACTGGGTTGCCGTGCGTATTCCTGATGACTGCTATGCCGTGGCGGCCAATCAGATTGCCATTGAAGACATTGACTTTGGCGACAGCCAGAATTTTGCCTGGGCAGATGGCATTCGACCATTTGTGGAAAAGAACCACCTCAATCCCGATGATGAGCGCTGGAACTTTCGGCATATCTTCGGCACCAATACCAAACAGGACCACCACTACAATACGCCCCGCGTCTGGTTTGCCCAGCACTATCTGAGTCCCAGTCTGACCAAGGATCAAACGCCCGAGTCAGCTGATATGCCTTTTATTCGCAAGCCTGATCATAAAATCAGCGTTGAAGACATTCAATACGTTTTAAAATCACACTACAATGAAACACCCTATGATCCCTTGGGCAGCGGTACTTTAGAGCAGCGGCGGCGCTACCGTTCAATCGCGCTTTCCCGTACGGCACAATCGCATATTCTGCAGGCACGCAATGATTCATATGGTGCCGCTCAGGCCATTCAATGGGTTGAGTTCGGTGTCCCGACTTTTTGCGCCTATGTGCCCTTCTTTGCCAACGCCGATGATACCGATGCCTCATACCGCGAGTTTCCAGAAAAAATGGATCTGAACAATGCCTATTGGCTAAATGAGGCCCTGGCCAGCGTCGTTGAAAGCCATTATGCTGAATTTGCCAAGGACAATCTGGACTTTCAAGATGAGCTGCAGGCCTGGGCAAGACGCAAGATCAAAGCTGTCGATGACCAGATCAGTCAGCTTGACGGGCAACGGCTGACCAGCTATCTGACCTCGCAGAATCATGATATCGCCAAGCATTTTAACACCCGTGCACAGCAGCACCTGTTTGACCTGCTGACCAAGGGAGCTGAACTGTCCAAGCTGACCTTCAAGATGGATCCTAATCTTTAGGCATTTCTTGACGCGCAAACAGCCCTGATCAAATTCTGATCAGGGCTGTTTTTTACTGTAGCGAATCCCAAGCCGTTAGTTGAACCGGCCGCTGCTTAGTCAGCTGCAGCAGTTCGGAACTAAGGTAGCGCTTGTTGATCACGGCTTCATAGGTATAGTCTTCAAACCATTTTTGCGTCATGACGAAATAGCCTTTTTCGCCATTTTCCTCACCCCATGAATTCTCAATCTTCCAACGATCAATCTGACCGTCAGCCTCATTAAATCCAGTCAGCGTCATGGCATGAGAAACGCAGGCCTGTCTGGTTTCCAGTCGTTCTTTTTTATTCATCACGTAGTCAATGCCCAAAAGCGCTTCTGTTTTGTACAGCTCAGCATCCATAATGCCCCGCTTGCGATCCATCTGCTGTAAGACGTCATTGCCGACCCACACGGTTTCTCCTGCTTTCAGCTGCTTGACCGCGCTGTTCTGCAGTTCTTCAAACGGCACATTGACGAATTGCAGCGGGATTCCACCAACGACATTTTCCTGCTGCGGCATTGAGTAGACCTGATTGAGCTTATGATCCGGTGCGTTGGTCAAAACTACATAGTCACGCAGATTCAGCTGCCAATATTGATGAAAGAACTCCAGCGGCGACAGATTGGCCTGCCGATGCAGCTGATGATCGTCATCCTGATATTCCAGATCAAACTGCTTAGGCGGCATCCCAAAAGCATAAACGGCCAACCGATAGACCTCACTGACCATCTTTTCTTTGACCTGCTGAACCGCAGCCCGATCAGCATGCTGCTCATTGATCATCTTCCTCAGCACCAACGCGTCTTTATGCATCAGATCCTTCATTACCCCGGCAATATCGTCAGTATTCTTGGTATTGTAGGTGTCAGGCATTACATATTCCGGTACGACGCCATATTTTTCAATGATCGAGGCAGCATTGGCCCACTGCCCGCCATCATTTTCCGCAAATGCCACATAAAAATCGACCAGCCGATCATGAAATGGCAGTGCGGCCGTAGCAATGATATTTTGCAAAAACATATTGGCCCGTTCAACACGATCCCAGAAAAACAAATAATTCTGCGATAATTCAAAATCCTTGAAGTTGTACTGGCTGGCAAAAAGATGCCGCAGCGTGTTCAGCGTGGCAAACGACCAGCAGCGACCGCTATGCCGCTGATTGGATACCTTGCCCGTCTTGACTTCATACGAAAAAACGCGGTGATTGCGCTGACTGACGTTTTGATCCTCGCTGGCTGCCTTGATGCCATTTTTCATCACGACTCGCGCGATTACGGCAGCATCTGGCCGCTGTTTGAAATCGGCTTCGTAGCCCTGCAGCTGCTGCGATGTTAACTTTTCAAACTCTGACATGTTGAATCTTCCTCACTTACAGTCTTTTGTGAATCATTCTAAAGCAAAATTATCGACAACTCAAAAGCAGCGCCTTTGCCAAAGAACGCTGCTCATTGTTAGTTATCGGCAAAGAAATGCTTCCATTGCTGATTGATATTGTTTTTAGCCGGCTGCGTACGATTCCAGAAACCTACCTTGACGACGCCAACGATCTTGCTCTTAGGTACGAATCCCCAGTAGCGGCTGTCGTTAGAGACGCTGCGGTGATCGCCCAAGACAAAGTACTCGCCTTTTGGCACTTTGTAGGCCCCATTATGCAGCACCCAGCTGTTTTCCTGGGAAATACTGTGCAAAGTCCAGGTTCCGGTACCACTGGAGCGCTCACTCTTGCTGATGTAGCTTTGATCAACCTTTTTGCCGTTAACGTAAAGATTGCCGTTTTTGGCCTCAACCGTATCGCCTGGCAGACCAATAACCCGCTTTACGTACTCGGTTTTTACTGAAACTTGCGGATCAACGCCATTGGCATCAAAAACCACTACGCTGCCGCGATGAATCTTGGCTTGCTTTAAGCAGACCACGCGCTCGTTGTTTTGCAGATTAGGCTGCATGGATGGACCATCAACCCGGACAAACTGAAAAGCAAACTGCTTGATCAGCAATGCCAGCAGCAGACCAATCGCAATCGGCACGATCCAACTCATTAATTCTTTAAAAGCTTTCATCAAAATTGCTCCCAGATTAGTTTTCTAACGGCAATTTTAATACACTTTACCAGCAACTAACAACTTATTCATCATATTCACGCATCAATTTTTGGGTCAGCTGATAATCGCCAACATATGGAATGTCATGGCCTTTTTCATGCATAAACTGCTCGCGTCCCTTGGCAGCCATAAACATGACGTCACCGGGCCGTGCCATGTTAAACGCATCTTGAATGGCTTTGGCGCGATCAACGTTGATATGTACCTCAACATCAGGATTATCAATGTGTGATTTGATTTCTTCATCGATCTTGTACGGATCCTCAAAGAAATTGTCTTCACTGGTTAGAATGGCCACGTCAGCATATTTGGCCAGCGCCTCGCCAATATCCTTACGGCGCGACTCAGCCTTACCGCCAGCCGCACCGATCACTACGATCAAACGGCCATTGGGATAAGTGTTTTTCATGTATTTGAAGCTTTCATTCAGGCTCAGATAGTTATGAGCATAGTCAACGCAGGCCAATAGTCCCCGCTGATTGCTCAGCATTTCCATGCGGCCAGGAACGGTGGTTTTTTCCAGTCCCTTGGCAAAAGCCGCCGTATCATCACTGAACTGCCGTCCTACGACCAGCGCGGCCAAGGCATTGCTGTCATTGAACGTACCTGGGATATTGATCTTAAAGCGGCCAGTCAACTGCGGCTGCTGACTGCTAAACGTCGCCACGTGAAACTCATGCGGCGAATCGACTACATAACGATAGTCGGCATTAGACTGACTGCTGCCAAATGAGATTACCTGATTGCCAGCAGCCAGCGCTTTTTGGGCCAACAGCTCGTAATAAGGACACTCACGATTGATGATCACCTTGGATGAGTTGAGCATCAGCTGACTCTTACAGTACAGGTAGTCTTCAAAGCTTGGATGTTCCACCGGACTGATATGATCAGCGGCAATATTTAAAAAGACGCCGATATCAAAATGCAGTCCATAGACCCGTGACTTTTTGTAGGCCTGACTGGAAACCTCCATAATCAGATACTGCATCCCATTGTCAGCAGCCTGACGCATCATCCGGAACAGGTCCAGTGACTCTGGCGTCGTTAAATGAGCTTCTTCAAAATGCTCGCCATCAAGACATTCAGCAATTGAGGATAATTGGGCTACCTTATGATCAAAAACCTCATTCATCAAATGGCGGGCAAAGTATACCGAAGTCGTTTTTCCCTTGGTCCCAGTAAACCCAATCACTTTCAGTTCCTGTTGCGGGTTGTTGTAAAACTCGCGCGCCAATAGAGCCATTGCCTTTTGAACGTCATTGACCACCAGCTGCACGACTTGCTTCTGGTCTTTGCCGGCATAGACGTTTTCAGTCACACAGGCAACGGCTCCCTTATCAATTGCGTCCTCCAGATATTTTTCGTTGAAGTTTAGTCCTTTGCACATAAACAGCGTATCAGGTGCAATGCGGCGCGAATCATAAGATAAGAATTGGAGCCTGCGATCTTTGAGATTGGCTGGAATCTCGAAGCGCCAATCATCACCGATTACGATTTCACGCAGCAATTGATCCTGTTTTAAAATGTTGGCAGCTTGATTAAGCGTCAGCATTTCTCCCCCACCTTTCATTTAAACGTTCATTGTCTTTCGATCATGTTTCGTATTCTGACACAAGATTATGAAAAAAAATGCGAAATCCCAACGAAAGCATCAAGAACTTGCTTTTAAGATGTCTTAAAAAAACGACAATAAGGTCCAGTCTGCAAACGCACCGCAGACTGGACCTTATCTTCAATTAACTGTCAAGGTATCGACTTCCCTAACAGTCATATTTAATTATACGCTTTCATCAACTGCTCTGTCAGCTGGTAATCGCCGACATAAGGCTTGTCATGGCCATTTTCGCGCAGGAACTGCTCCCGCCCCTTAGCAGCCATAAACATGACATCGCCCGGCCGCGCCATCTGAAAGGCAGTTTTAATGGCCTCTTCACGGTTAAGAATCTCATGAACCTCAACGTGGGGATCCACGATATGATCGCGAATTGCCTGAATAATCTTTTTGGGATCCTCAAAGTAGTTGTCATCTTCAGTCAGGATGGCCACGTCGGCATACTCTGACAGTGCGCGACCGATATCCTGGCGCCGTGACTCAGCTTTGCTGCCCACTGAACCGGTAACCACGATCAAGCGGCCGTCTGGATACTCATGCTTTAAGAACTTGAAGCTCTCACTCATGCTCAGGTAGTTATGAGCGTAGTCAACACAAGCCACATAGCCTTTTTCGTTCTTTAAGATCTCCATGCGGCCCGGTACCTTGGTTTCTAAAAGTCCCGCCGCAAACTCACTGGTTTTATCGCTTAGCTGCGCGGCGACTGCCAAAGCCGCCGTTGCATTGCTGCAGTTAAACGATCCCGGCAGCATGACCCGAAAATCGCCTGCAACTGTCGGCAGCTGGTCATTAAACGAAGCAACCTGGAAATGACCATGCTCGCCTAAGGTAAAGCGATAATCGGCATCTGATTGATCGCTGCCATAGGTAATCAGCTGGTTGCCGAATGCACGCGTCTTTTGGGCCAGCAGCTCAAAGTAAGGGATCTCGCGGTTGATGATTACTTTATCGGCATTTTTTACCAGCTGGCTCTTGCACCAAAGATAGTCGTCAAAACTTGGATGCTCAACGGGACTGATATGATCACGCGAAATATTCAAGAAGACGCCAATGTCAAAATGCAGCCCATCAACGCGCGACTTCTTATAAGCCTGACTGGAAACCTCCATCACCAGATACTTCATGCCGTTATCAACGGCTTGACGCATCATCCGGTACAGATCCAATGATTCGGGCGTAGTCAGGTGCGATTCAATAAAGTTTTTACCATCCAGACATTCGGCAATCGATGACAGCTGCGCCACCTGATTGTCAAAGACATGCGCTAAAATATGCCGCGTAAAGTAGACTGAGGTCGTCTTGCCCTTGGTACCGGTAAAGCCAATCAGCGTCAGTTCTTTTTCCGGATCGCCATAAAATGCCCGTGCGACTGTCGCCATGGCTTTTTGGACATCAGTAACGACAAGCTGCCAGACGGTCTGACCAGCCAGCTCCTCATCATACACCTGCTGAGTCAGACAAGCCGTGGCGCCTTTTTTGACTGCATCCACCAGATACTGCGGATTAAAGCGCTGTCCCTTGCAGATAAAAAGCGTCTGCGGCTCAATTACACGCGAGTCATACGAAAGCTGCTTGAACTCAACATCAGCAATTTTTTCCGGTACGTCATACTGCCACTGACCGTCAACGATGATTTCCTTAAACAGGTCCCGTTCCTTGAGAGCGGCTACCGTCTGTTTAACCGTCAGCATTTAGTTCGCCGCCTTTTGCTTGGTTTGATCAATTGCAGATTCATCCGGCTTGAAGTTGTCGATAAAGTACAGCTTGTACCAGACCAAGAACGTGTAGACGGTCCAGATCTTGCGCCGGTCGTCCGTCTTGCCTTGGAAGTTGTCTTCGGCCATCTTCAAGATCTTGTCTTGATCAAAGAACTCTTTGACAAAATCCTGGCTGAACAATTCGCGAACTTCTTGATAGTACTTGTCTTCACGCAGCCAGGCCCGAATTGGCGTAGGAAAGCCCATCTTAGGCCGCGTTGCCCATTCTTCTGGCAGGTGACGGTTGGCCGCCATCCGGAAAGCCCACTTGGTACCCTTAGCGTTGAACAGGTACTTGGTTGGCGTGGTCTGAGCAACCTTCATCATTTCCCGATCCAATAAAGGCACCCGCAGTTCCAGCGAGTTGGCCATACTCATCTTATCGGCCTTCAGCAGAATATCACCTGGCATAAAGCAGTGCAGATCCAGGTACTGCTTTTTGGCAACCTCATCAATATCTTTGTCTTCAACCTTGTCGTAGTATGGGTCAACGATCTGCTTAACCGTTGGACCACAGTCAAATTCAGGCTGCAGAATGCTTTGAGCCTGTTCTGGACTAAAGATGTAGGCCTCACCGATAAAGGTATCGCGAGCTGGCGCCAGGTTGGCATACATGTGCGCCTGGCCATGGAAATGCTTGTTTTTAAGCTTTTCGGCAATCTCGTAGCGCTTTTGCCGCGGCTTTTTCTTCAGCTGATCGGTAATCCAGCGAATCAGCTTGGACTTGGTGTAGAAGCCATAATCAATGTAGCCGGCAAACAGCTCATCGGCACCTTCACCAGAAAGCATTGCCTTGTAGCCATTGTCCTTAGCCAGCTTGGTCAAGAAGTACAATGGCACGACGGATGGGTTGGAGTCGGGCTCGTCCAGATAGTATTGAATCAATGGGAAGGTATGGAAGGCTTCCTCGTTGGTCAGCTTGGCATCCGTATTCTTAAGATTCAGCTTAGCTGCCAGTTCCCGTGCTTCCTTGGTTTCATCGTAGGTGCTGTCAAAGCCGATTGAGAACGTGTTGTCAGGCCGCATCATCGCCGTAACGTAGCTGGAGTCAACCCCAGCCGAAAGAAACGAACCGACTTTAATGCCTTGGTCAGCAAAAGAGTGCGCCTTGACTGATTCGGTAACGGCAGCCTCGATCCGATCAACGGCTTGATCAAAGGTTTCATCGGCTGGTTCAAAGTCTTCATCCCAGTATTCAGTCATTGAGAACTGACCATCCTTGGTGTAGTGGAACGAATGACCTTCTGGCAGTTTGTAGACGCCCTTAAAGAACGTTTCCCGGGTAATTGGATATTGGAACGTCAGATATGGCTTGAGGGCTTCTTTGTTCAGCTGCTTGTCGAAGTTCGGGTGTTCCAAGAAGGCCTTGATTTCTGAGCCGACAAAGAACGTCCCATTCATCTTGGCGTAATACAGCGGCTTAATGCCGAAGTGATCGCGGGCCCCAAACATTTCTTGGGTTTGTCGGTTCCAGATGACAAAGGCAAACATCCCCCGCAGCTTCTTGCAGACGTCATCGCCCCATTGCTCATAGCCATGCAGAATGACTTCCGTGTCCGTCTTGGTTGAGAAATGGTGCCCAGCAGCAATCAATTCCTCGCGCAGCGGCTGGAAGTTGTAGATTTCACCATTAAATAAAATGGCCAGGTTTTCGTTTTCATTAAAGATCGGCTGCTTACCGCTCTTAACGTCAACGAAACTTAGACGCCGATGTCCCAAAGCCGCGTGTTCATCGACGAATTGGCCGGCATCATCGGGACCACGGTGGATGATCCGGTCCATCATTTTTTGAATCAGGCTTTCTTTGACTTGTGGCTTTTCATTATCCACAAATGCAACAATTCCACACATAATGACTCTCCTATGTTCTTGACTAAATTAGCGCTGCACGAAGTATTCCTTGTACTTCTTAGGCATTAACGAAAAGGCGTAGTGCATCAGCAGCCGCTGCTTGAGCGTATCATGCTTGTCAAAGGCCGTCGTACCCCAGTTGCCTGATTCAAGCATCTGCTTGGCACGCTCCTTATCTGGGCCTTCCTTAGCGTACTTGTAGAAGACTTTCTTAGGAACGCTCAGCCACAGCTTGTTGCCGTCTGCATAATCGGTATGGTCATATGGACGATGGTAGATGGCATCATCAACCACGTACTTAGCCAGATTGTAGCCGTTTAAAGTGCAGTAGTAGCTGCTGCGGCCCTGACGCAGATTGATCTCAAAAATCTTGAATTTGCCATCGCGCCGGTCGTACTTCATGTCAAAGTCCGCAAACCCGACGTAATTGATTTCTTCCAAGAACTTTTGAATCGTTTGGTAGATTTCCATGTTCTTTTCTGGAATGATCACCATATAGTTGCCGACTGCCACTGGCGATGGATCTTCCAGCAGGGGATGACCAAGGCAGATCATGCGTACCTTGTGATCTTGACCAACATAGGCATTTACCACGCGCATGTTGGAATCATCGCCGGGAATGAAGTCCTGGGCGATCAGCTTTCCGGTATAGCCGGCTTGAGCAATTTCAGGCAGCAGCTTATCAAACTGAGCCCGCGTGTCCAAGACATAGGCCTTTTTACGATCAGCAAAATGAATGTCCAGCCAGGCGATACTGTCGGAAGGCTTCAAGGCAATCGGAAAATCAAATGGCAGCTCAATTTCTTTTGGCTTCGTAAATTCAGCCGCCTCGATCAGCTTGGTCTTTGGATAAGGCAGGCCATACTTTTCCGCAGCAGCGTAAAAAGTTTCTTTGGTACCCAGTTTTTGGAACATGTCATAGTCAACATATGGGCAGACAAACCATTGCTTCAGCTCGTCTAAGTGCTTGGCGATCAGTTCCGTGTAGCCATCCCCACAGGACAGCAGCAGGTATTTTTTATCCGGCTTTAAGTTCTTGGCAATCTCACGCATCGACTTGATAAAGCCTGGATCTTCGTTAAAGCCTTCAATTACATGCACATCAGCCAGCTTGGTGTAGCGAGTTGGCGCCATGTGCGTAACTCCATAGGCAATGCTTTTGATTCCATAGGCTTCATAAAAAGAACGTGCCATGCCATAGCAGTTAAAGTCCGTTCCCAGCAGAATTGGCTGGAAATCAATTTGATCATTCACTTTAAAATCATCCTCATATTTTCCTAGTGATACTGTCAACGGCGATTATAAAAAACGCCCTCTGAAACCTTAATGATAATCCAAACCCAAGGCACCTTCAAGATATTCTCTAATCCTTAAGCTTAGCTAAACGTCCTTGACGCAGATAAACGCTTAAAATCGCCAGGTCAGCTGGATTGACCCCACTGATCCGCGATGCCTGCGCCAAAGTTTCAGGCCGAATCTTCTCCAGCTTCTGACGGCCTTCAGTAGCCAGACCATCAATTGCCGAATAGTCCAGGTCAGCCGGGATCTTCTTGGCTTCCATGCGCTTCAGCCGTTCAACCTTGACCTCTTCTTTTTTAATGTAGCCCTCGTACTTCAATTGAATCTCGACCTGTTCGATCACTTCTCGACTGAGCGGTTTATCTGGATCAGGAATCAGGTTCATCAGTGTCTGATAGTCAACATATGGTCGTTTTAAGAAATCAGCGGCCGCGATGGCATCTTTCAAAGGATTGTCGCCGTGAGCCTCAATCAGGTTGTTGGCTGCCTCATTGGTTGGCTTGATGCGAATCTTCTTGAGTCGAGCAATCTCAGCTTTAACCAAGGCCTTTTTATGTTCCATTCTTGCCAGGCGCTCATCAGAAACCAGACCGATTGCGTGGCCTTTTTCCATCAAGCGCAGGTCGGCATTGTCATGACGCAGGATCAGCCGGTATTCGGCACGACTGGTCAACAGCCGATATGGTTCTTTGGTTCCCTTGGTTACCAAGTCATCGATCATTACGCCAATGTAAGCATCCGAGCGTTTCAACACGAACGGCCCCTTGCCTTGAGCACGCAGCCCGGCATTGATGCCCGCGATCAGTCCTTGACCAGCTGCCTCTTCATAACCCGAGGTGCCATTGGTCTGGCCAGCCGTAAACAGATTCTTGACCAGCTTGGTTTCCAGGGTTGGATGCAGCTGATATGGCGCCACCACGTCATACTCGATTGCATAGCCTGGCCGCATCAGCTTGGCTTTTTCCAACCCTTTTACAGAATGCAGCATCTTTTCTTGAATTTCTTCAGGCATCGAGGTTGACATACCGTCCACGTACCATTCGTCAGTATCGCGGCCTTCCGGTTCCAAGAAGACCTGGTGGCGATCCTTATCGGCAAACCGCACGATCTTGTCTTCAATTGAAGGACAGTAGCGCGGACCAACCCCTTCAATCACCCCAGTAAACATTGGCGCCCGGTCAAGGTTGTCGCGAATAATCTGATGCGTGGTTGGGTTGGTGTAGGTCAGCCAGCAGGAAATCTGATCAGTGACTGCGATGTATTGACTGTCTGGCGTATCAAAACTGAAATGATGCGGTTTTTCGTCACCAGGCTGTTCTTCGGTAACTGAATAATCAATCGTATTGCCGTTGATGCGTGGCGGCGTCCCGGTCTTGAATCGCTGCAGATCGAAGCCCAGCTCTTCCAGATTCTCGGACAGCTTGGTAGCTGACTGTGTATTGTTTGGACCAGATTCATACATCAATTCGCCAATAATGATCTTGCCGCGGGCTGCCGTTCCCGTTGCCAATACCACGGCCTTGGCAAAATAGCGGGCCCCGGTATTGGTAATGACTCCTTTGCAGACGCCATCTTCAACCACCAGCTGATCAACGGTGGCCTGCCGCAGCGTCAGATTAGGCGTTTCTTCCATCGTCTGCTTCATGGCTCGGTGATAGGCGTGCTTGTCAGCCTGAGCCCGCAACGCACGGACGGCTGGACCTTTCCCCGTGTTGAGCATCCGCATCTGCACATAGGTCTTGTCGATATTTTGGCCCATTTCACCACCTAAGGCATCAATCTCACGAACTACGATTCCCTTAGCCGGTCCCCCCACTGATGGATTGCATGGCATAAAGGCAACCATTTCCAGACTGATCGTCAAAAGCAGCGTCTTGTTGCCCATGCGTGCTGCCGCCAATGCCGCTTCTGATCCCGCATGACCAGCTCCAACGATGATTACGTCAAAGCTGCCGGCATCAAACGGCTTACCTTGTGAAATCTGCATTTTTATCTCCTTTACTTTCCTAGACAGAACTGGCTGAACAATTGATCCAACAGTTCGTCTTGATAGCTGTCGCCGGTAATCTCGCCCAACAGTTCCCAGCACCGCGTCATATCGATCTGAACCAAGTCGACTGGCATTCCAGCTGCAATCCCGCTCAAAACGTCATTCAAGGCGTCATTGGCTTGATGAAGCAGTCCAATATGCCGAGCGTTGGTAACCATAACGGTACTTTGCGAGCTTTCGATTCCTTCATCAAAGAACATATGGCTGATCGTCCGGCCCAATTCTTCCATTCCCTCATGCTCAACGATCGAGGTCTTGATGACGCGATCACCAGCTGTCAGCTGATGCAGTTCGTTTAGATCGATTCGGTTCGGCAGGTCGGTTTTGTTTAAGATGACGATGCGTGGCTTGCCAGCCGTCAGCTTGATCAGTTCTCGGTCCTCATCGGTCAATGCATTGGAACTGTCAATCAAGAGCAGCACCAGGTCAGCCGTATCGATCGCCTGGCGACTGCGCTCAACGCCGATTTTTTCGACCGTATCCTCAGTATGGCGAATCCCAGCCGTGTCGATCAGTTTTAAAGGCACGCCTTCTACGTTGACGTATTCCTCAATCACGTCACGCGTGGTTCCGGCCACGTTGGTTACGATTGCCTTGTCCTCATGCAAAAGCGTGTTGAGCAGGCTGGACTTGCCGACGTTTGGCCGCCCAATGATTGCCGTTGCCAGACCATCTCTTAACACTTTGCCCTGCTTGGCGGTTTTTAAAAGTGCCTGAATGCGCTGCTGAACCTCTTGGGCCTTTTCTTTCAGCATCTTGGTCGTCATTTCTTCAACCGCGTCATATTCTGGGTAGTCAATGTTGACCTCAACCTGCGCCAAGACGTCCAGAATATCCTTGCGTAAAGCCTTGATCAAGCGAGACAGATCGCCATCCAGCTGGTTTAGCGCCACCTTCATTGATTTGTCGGTTTTGGCGCGGATCAGATCCATCACGGCTTCAGACTGTGAAAGATCCAGCCGACCGTTTAAAAAGGCTCGTTTGGTAAACTCACCCGGTTCCGCCAGTCGAGCTCCATGACTAAGCGTCAGCTGCAGAATCCGGTTGGTAGCCAGCAGTCCGCCATGACAGTTGATTTCAACAACGTCTTCTCTAGTGTAGGTATGAGGTGCCCGCATGATTGAAACCATGACCTCATCAACTTCCGCACCACTGTCGGGATCAACGATATACCCATAGTTAATGGTATTGGTTGCCACCTTTGCCAAATCCTTGCTGCCATGGTACAGCTTTTTGGCAACGGCAACGGCCTCCTCGCCGCTGATCCGAATAATTGAGATGCCCCCTTCGCCAACTGGGGTCGAGATGGCTGCAATTGTATCAAATTCTGAATTTGCCATTTTCTGCTCCTTTCCGCCGCAATAAAAAAAGTGCCGAGTCCACGCTCTCCCCCCCTTGGGATCAACATGGTCAAAGCACTTTCACTACTCTAACTAACGGTAAATTCAATTAACATCGCTATTTTAGTTTTTCAGCGTTTGGTTGTCAATCAATTAATTCTTTGGTGCTACCACGACGCTGCGATATGGATCACGACCATGCGAATAGGTCTTGACCCGCGGGTTGTCTTCCAAGACGTGGTGCAGATATTTGCGTTCACGAGCCGGCATTGGGTCCAAAAAGACGGCTTGACCAGTAGCAATTACCTCGGTGACGCAGCGAGCAGCCAGTTTTTCCAATGACTGCTGCCGTTTCTGACGGTAATTCGACGTATCCAGGATCAGCCCCGGATCATCGACGCCATGATAGCTTAAAAAGGCCGTTCCCAACTGTTCCAAGGCATTGATCCGTCGCCCATGAAAGCCGATGACTCGTCCTGAATTGTCGGCCTGCAGATCAACGACCAATTCATGAGTCCGCAGCTTGACGATTTTAGGCTTAGCCGTTACCCCAAGCGCTACCAGCACGTCTTTCAGATAGCCGCAAAGTGCCTTGGCCGCTTGATTCATCTTCTGCACATTGGCTTGATGACGATGCTCCATTTCCAAGGCATCTGGCTCATTTGAATCATTTGCTGCCGGTTTGACGTTTTGTTTTTTGTCTGTCGGCTTGGCAGTTTTGACCACGACCGTTTTTTTAGCTGGCTGGGACTTAACGGCCGACTTTTTTACGATTGGCTTTTGCGGCTGCACCGGCCGTTTTAATTCAGCCTGAATTTTGGCGTTCCGACGGCCAAATCCAAGAAAGCCATGCCGCGGCTGCTCCAAAACCTGAATGTCTAATTGATCACGATTGGCTTTAAAGGCAGCTGATGCGGCTGCGATTGCTTCATCAATTGTCTGCGCCTCAAAAGTTTCCATAAAGCTCCCCCTCAATCATTATCAAAAAAGAGCGGTCAAGCCGCCCTCGTTGCTCAATTATTTCCGCTTGCTACGGTAGGCCTTGCGCTTAGCCTTGGCAATCTTGTTGCGGTGGCGACGTTCAGCAGCCTGTTTTTCTTCACGTTCGCGACGAATCTTGAACGGATTTTGGAAGATCAGTACCTGCAGAACCTGGAAGGCATTGGATACTACCCAGTAAAGCGTAATTGCCGAACTAAAGCCCAGTGCCATGAAAAAGACCATGATCGGCATAAACCAGGTCATTGATTTGGTCATGGCATTTTGTTCCGGCATTGAAGCCATTGACAGCCAGGAACTGATAAACGTAAACAGGGCCGCCAAAATCGGCAGCACGTAGTATGGGTCATTGTGGCCCAGCTGCAGCCATAAGAAGCTCCCACTGCGCAAAACGTGCGTCCGCCAGATGGCTTGATACAATGCCCACATAACTGGCAGCTGAACCAGCAGAGGCAGCATCGAAGCAAACGGGTGCACGCCAGCATCCTTATAAAGCTTTTGTTGCGCTGCCTGCATCTTTTCCAGTGATTCACGATCGCGTCCAGGATACTTCTTTTGAATCTCCTTAAGCTGCGGCGTTAATTCCTGCATCTTGACCGACATCTTGGTCTGGTACACCATCAATGGCAGAATGATAATCCGCACGATAATCGTAAAGATGATGATCCCCATTCCATAGCCGCCAAAATTGTTGGACAGCCAGATTATGAATCGTGAGCAGTTATAGATGATGTAATGATCCCAAAAGCCGGTACTGTGGCTGGTAATTGGTGAATTGGAACAAGCAGCCAAAAAGACTGCCAGACTCATAATCCCCGCCAGGCTTAGGATTTTCTTGTGTCCTTTTCTCAAAGTGCGATCCTCTCTTAATCTTCTTTTAACAGATGGGCCAATTTCAGTGCATGAACCAGATTCTTTTTAACTTCTGCCATTTCCAAGCCATCAGCAGCTGGCCGCGCAATAATCAAGAAGTCAACGTCAGGCTTGATTGCCGGCTTAACCTCCAGCAGCGTTTGGCGGATCCGCCGCTTCAGCCAATTGCGGTGTACGGCATTACCGATTTTCTTGCCGACTGAGATGCCGACCCGAAAATGCTTCTGACCTGGTTTTTGCATTTGATAGATGATAAATTTTCGATTGGCTACGGAATCATGAGTTTCAAAGACCCGCTGAAATTCACTTTCCTTTTTTACTCGGTATGACTTTCGCATGTTCGCTCCAACCTTTAAAAATACAAAAAGGACTGAGGCACAACCGCACATAATGCAGTGGATGAATGCCCCGGCCCCTTTTAGAAAAAAAGCCACTAATTAAATAGTGGCCGATTTTATGCAGATAATACTTTGCGGCCCTTTTGACGACGACGAGCCAATACCTTACGGCCGTTGCTCGTGCTCATACGCTTGCGGAAGCCGTGAACGCGTGCGCGGTGACGCTTCTTTGGTTGAAATGTGCGCTTCATTGAGTGCACCTCCTCGCTTGTATTTATTATTTTATTTACAGTCCAAAAAGACAATCTCTTCAAACATACTTTTGAAGTATAACACATCCTACGCCAAGAATAAATGATTATCTTGCGTTATTTTAGCGTTTTTTACTGCACAGAAGCGGCCAGTTATCCCCAGTTTTTTCCACAAGTACCAAAACAAAACTGGGGACTTTTATATTTATCCACAGAGTTATCCAAAGCAAAAAGAGTTCCCCACAGGTTGTGGAAAAAGTTATCAACATATCTGTGGATAATTATGAAAACATGAATAGTACGCTTTTAATTCGCTAAAGTTATCCACAGATCACCAGTGATTAACTTGATTTTGTCTTTTCTTTTTCCACAAATCCACAGCCTTGTGGAAAACTTATCAACATGTCTGTGGATTTTGTTAATAGTTTTTACACAGCCTTGTGGAAAACTACCAGACAATGCTAAAATATTCTTTGGATTTTTAATTAGCATGAGGAGGAATTTACTTGATTGAGCTAAACTCACTCTGGGAATCGGTTCAAAAAGAGTTTCGCAAGACCACTGGCAGCGTAACCTATAACAACCTGATTGCACCAGCCAAAGCAATTTCTCTCGAAAACAATCAGCTGACCATTGAGCTGCCAACCAAATCTCACCGGGACTTTTGGCAAAACGAGATGACCGCTAAGCTCAAGGACCTGCTGTTCAACGAAACCCTGGTTCATATTGAGCCACGCTACACGCTTGAGAGAGAGCTCATGACTCCATCTTCGCCAGCCGGTGGAATCATGACCAAACAGACACCCTTAAATCCAGAATATACATTTGAAGCTTTCGTTGAAGGCCGCAGCAATCAGATGGCCTATGCTTCTGCCTATGCTGCCTCTGAACAGCCTGGCGGACTTTATAATCCACTCTTGATCTATGGTGGCGTCGGCCTTGGCAAGACGCATTTGATGCAGGCCATTGCCAACAACATGCTACGGCATAATCCCAACGCCAAGATCAAATACGTTACCAGCGAAACCTTCACCAATGACTACATCAATTCGATCAAAAACAACAACCAAGAGCAGTTCCGGCGCGAGTATCGTGACCTGGACGCTTTGTTGGTCGATGATGTCCAGTTCTTTTCCAATAAGGAAGGCACCCAGCTGGAATTTTTCAATACTTTCAATTCGCTGCATGACAACAACAAGCAGATCGTCTTGACCGCTGACCGGAATCCCAAGCAGATCCCTGATTTGACTGATCGGCTGGTCTCACGCTTTGTCTGGGGAGTTCCAGTCGAGATTACCTCGCCAGATCTAGAAACACGGACCGCCATTTTGCGCAGCAAGGCCGAAGAAGAGCAAATCAACGTTCCCAATGACGTTTTAAGCTTTATTGCCAGCAAGGTCGACACCAACGTCCGCGAGTTGGAAAGCGCGCTGCTGAGAGTTCGCGTAGCCGCCCAGCTTCATCACGCGCCCATCACGATTGAACTGGCAAATGAAACGCTCAAGGGCATGGAAGCTGCCGATGAGGCGGTAATCTCGATTGACTTGATTCAAAAAAAGGTTGCGGCTTATTATAATATCCGTCAGTCTGATATCGTGGGGAAAAAACGCGTCAAGCAGATCGTCTTTCCGCGCCAGATTGCCATGTATCTTGCCCGAGAGCTGACCGAAAGCTCACTGCCTAAGATTGGCAAAGAATTTGGCGGCAAGGATCATACCACGGTTCTCCATGCCATCGATAAGATTGAAAAACAGCTGGCCGAGGATGATAATTTACAAGACGACATCCGCAACCTTAGAATGGAGCTGCAGCCTTGATTGTGGAAAACTAAAAAGTTATCCCCAAGATATCCACAGCTTTTCCACAGTTATGAAAACTTATAGCTATTGGATTCAGACTAGTTTTCCACATTATCCACAGGTCCTATTACTACTACTAAACTTATATAATATATATATAAAGCAACAAGGAGAGATTCATTTATGAAATTCACCATTAATCGCCCAGCATTCATTAATCAGCTTAATAACGTCTTAAGAGCAATCTCATCTAAAACCACAATTCCGATTCTGACTGGTCTGAAAATGGTCGTAACTGATCATAGCGTCATCCTGACTGGCAGTGATGCTGACATTACGATCGAATCAACTCTGGATGCCAGTGACAGCAGCTATGGTCTGTCAATTGAAGAACCGGGGGCAATCGTTTTGCCGGCCCGCTTCTTTAATGAAGTGATCAAAAAGCTGCCAGACAAGCAGGCAACGATTGAGGTCTTTAATGGTCTGCAGGTGCGGATTACCTCAGGGACAGCTGAATTTACGATCAACGGTCAGGATGCCAACAATTATCCACACCTGCCAGAAGTCGAAAGTGAAAATACGGTTGAACTAGCTTCTGACATGTTGCGTGAAGTTATTGACCAGACACGGATTGCCGTTTCTAAACAAGAAAGTCGGCCAATCCTGACTGGGATTCACGTAACTTTAAATAATGGGATCTTAACGGCAGTAGCTACCGACAGTCACCGTTTGGCACAACGCAAGGTTGAGTTGCCAGAAACGGCTGATCGTGATTTTGACATCGTTTTGCCAGGGGCCTCAATGACGGAACTGGCTAAAATGATTGCCGATGAAAAAGATGGCGTTAAGATGCAGATTACCGAAAATCAAGCCCTGTTTATTTTTGGCAATACGCATTTCTACTCGCGCTTGCTGGAAGGCAACTATCCAGAAACCAGCCGCTTGATTCCAGAATCATCCGATACGCGTTTGGAGATCACGGCCAGCGATCTGTTGGCTTCGATCGAACGGGCTTCGCTGCTGTCTCATGAAAGCCGCAACAATGTCGTTAAGCTGAGCGTCAACCCAGAAAACAAGATTGCAACGGTTTCGGGCACGTCAGCTGATGTTGGTAACGTTGAAGAAGAAATCAATGCTGACCAGATCGTAGGCAACCCATTGGAAATCTCGTTCAACCCTGACTATATGCGTGATGCCTTAAAGTCATTTGGTCAAACCAAGATTCTGATTTCATTTACGACGGCGCTGCGGCCATTTACCTTGGTACCAACTGAAGAAAAAGCCAATTTTGTTCAGCTGATTACGCCGGTTCGGACTTACTGATTCAAATAAAACTGTTGAAAAAGCATCCACTTATCCACAGTGGATGTTTTTTTATTGTGGAAAAGTGATTAAATTAGCGAAATTTGGTGGATAAATCATTCGCTAGTTTAAGATAGCGCTTAAATCACTAAAATTTGCCTTCTGAGCAAAGATAACCTGTTTTAGATAAAAATGATTAATTGGGATAAGATTTGCTGATACGGCCTAAAAATGCCCTTTAATTTGTTTTTACGTCTTATAAAAGCTATAATAGAACAGCAAGCATAAAGTAGGTGAAAAGTATGCAAAATTCAAAAAAAGTCGCAATCAGCAGTGAATTCATTACGCTTGGCCAGCTGCTGAAAGAAGAAGGCATTATTCCCACTGGAGGAGCTGCCAAGTGGTTTTTGCGTGAACATGAAGTCAAAGTCAACGGCGAATCAGAGGCTCGTCGGGGTCGCAAGCTGCGGGTTGGCGATCAAATCGAGATCAGCGGTATTGAAAACGTTGAGATCGTAGCTGAATAATCAATGTATCTTTCGGAAATCGAGCTGCGGAATTTTAGAAATTATGAGAGCCGTCAAGTTGAGTTTTCCCCAGGCATCAATGTCTTTATTGGGGAAAACGCCCAAGGCAAGACTAATCTGCTGGAGGCCATCTATGTCTTGGCAATGACGCGCAGCCACCGAACCGCCAATGATCGCGAGCTGATCAACTGGCAGGCTAAGGAAGCCATGGTTAAGGGCACGGTTATCAAGCAGACGGGACGGGTACCGTTGGAAGTGCTGTTGGGTACGCGTGGCAAACGAGTCAAGGTTAATCATCTTTTCCAATCGCGGCTGTCGACTTATATCGGCAATCTAAACGTAGTCTTATTTGCTCCAGAAGATCTGGCACTGGTTAAAGGAGCCCCTCAGGAACGGCGTCAGTTTATGGATACTGAGTTCAGTCAGATGAGCAGCCGCTATCTGTATGCCATCAGTCAGTTTAGAGGTCTCTTAAAGCAGCGCAATGAATATTTGAAACAGTTGAAGTATGGCAGCCAGGTCGATCAGGTATTGTTGGAGGTCTTGTCCGATCAGCTGGCAGAAAGCGGCGCGGCAGTAATGGCGATGCGCTTTAAGCTGCTCAAGCGACTGGAGACATGGTCGGCTCAGCTGCATGAGCATATTTCCCAACAAAAGGAAGTCTTAAAGCTGAAATATATTTCCCAGGTTATGATTGATGAAAAAACGGCTGAAAATGAAATTGCCGAGCAGCTGCAGAAACTGTATCACGAGCATCAGCCGCAAGAAATCAAGCTGGGAACGACGCTTTATGGACCACAGCGCGACGATATTCGTTTTTTGGTCAACGAGCAGGACGTTCATCGCTTTGGCTCGCAAGGACAGCAGCGGACAACGGCATTAGCGGTCAAGCTGGCAGAAATCGATCTGATGAATGAACAGACCGGCGAGTACCCATTACTGCTATTGGATGACGTCTTATCCGAACTTGATGATGATCGCCAGACCCATCTGCTGACTGCCATTCAGGATAAGGTTCAGACGTTTTTGACAACGACCAGCTTAAGCGGCGTAGCACGACAATTGATCAATCGCCCAACGATTTTTCAGATTGCCCATGGAACGATTGACAAGGAGGATAAAAAGTGAGCGATAAAGAACTTGAAGCAGAAAAGAAAGCGGAACTGGCCAGTGAGTACGATGCCAGCCAGATTCAAGTCCTAAAAGGGCTGGAAGCAGTCCGAAAGCGCCCTGGGATGTACATTGGCTCCACCAGTGCTCAAGGGCTGCATCACCTGGTCTGGGAAATCGTCGACAATGGTATTGACGAAGCCTTGGCCGGGTTTTGTGATGAGATCAATGTCGTTGTTGAACCAGACAACAGCATTACGGTAACCGACAACGGGCGGGGGATCCCGGTCGATATTCAAAAAGAAACCGGCAAGTCGGCACTGGAAACGGTCTTTACCGTTCTGCATGCCGGTGGTAAGTTCGGCAGCGGCGGCTACAAGGTTTCTGGTGGTCTGCACGGGGTTGGTGCTTCAGTCGTCAACGCGCTGTCAACCGAGCTGGATGTCTACGTAACGCGGCAAGGCAAGGAATACTATATGGACTTTGACCATGGCCACGTTAAGACGCCAATGAAGGTTGTTAAAGAAGGCATTTCGGAATTAAAACACGGCACCCGAGTTCATTTTAAGCCGGATCCAGAAATCTTCCGTGAAACGACGGTCTACAACATCAAGACGCTGACGGATCGAATTCGCGAATTGTCTTTTTTGAACAAGGGCCTAAAGATCACGATTGAGGACAAGCGAGAAGAAAAGCCAACCCGGCAAGAGTTCCATTATGAAGGCGGAATTCGGCACTACGTTGAATTCTTAAATGAAGGCCAAGAAGTCCTGTTTGATCCGCCAATCTATGTGGAAGGCGAGGACAAGGGCATCACGGTTGAGGTTTCCCTGCAGTATACGACGGGATACCGCAGCACGCTGATGACTTTTACCAACAACATTCACACTTATGAAGGCGGAACGCACGAAACCGGCTTTAAAACCGCTTTGACGCGCGTTATCAATGACTATGGCCGAAAGAGCGGTCAGCTGAAGGGGAATACGACGCTTTCCGGTGATGATGTGCGTGAAGGATTGACGGCAGTCGTTTCAATCAAACACCCTGATCCACAGTTTGAAGGACAGACCAAGACCAAGCTGGGCAACTCGGATGCGCGGACGGCAACCGACCACATCTTCAGCGAGATGTTTGCGCGCTTTTTGATGGAAAATCCGGACACAGCGCACAAGATCGTTGAAAAGGGAATGCTGGCTTCCAAAGCGCGGGTAGCCGCCAAACGGGCTCGTGAAGTTACGCGTAAGAAGAGCGGCTTGGAAATTTCAAGATTACCCGGGAAATTAGCCGACAACACCAGCAAGGATCCAGAAATTTCAGAATTGTTCATCGTCGAGGGTGACTCGGCCGGTGGTAGTGCCAAGCAGGGCCGTTCCCGCTTGACGCAGGCGATTCTGCCAATTCGTGGTAAGATCCTCAACGTTGAAAAAGCTGGGATGGACCGCATTCTGGCCAATGATGAGATTCGTTCGCTGTTTACTGCTCTAGGGACTGGTTTTGGCGGTGATTTTGACATTACCAAGGCTAACTACCACAAGCTGATCATCATGACCGATGCCGATGTGGACGGTGCGCACATTCGGACGCTGCTGCTGACGCTTTTCTATCGCTATATGAAGCCAATGATCACCAATGGCTATGTCTATATTGCACAGCCGCCACTGTATCAAGTTCGGCAGGGCAAATTCGTCAAGTACGTCGAATCAGACGAAGAGCTGCAAAACGTCTTGAACACGCTGCAGCCAAGCCCTAAGCCAGTAATTCAACGCTACAAAGGACTGGGTGAAATGGATGCTGAACAGCTCTGGGAAACAACGATGGATCCAGAAAAACGCCATCTGCTGCGAGTTGACCTGGATGACGCTGCTGAAGCGGAAAAGATCTTCCCAATGCTGATGGGAACCAAAGTCGGTCCGCGGCGCGAGTTTATTGAAGAAAATGCCAAGTTTGTCGAGAACTTGGACCTGTAAAATCAGCTAAGGAGGAAAAAACGTGGCAGATCAAGATATGCCAGGGCGCATTACCGATGTCAATCTGACTGGATTGATGAAAAATTCATTTTTGGATTATGCAATGAGCGTCATCGTTGCCCGGGCCCTTCCAGACGTTAGAGATGGGCTGAAACCAGTTCAGCGGCGAATCCTTTATGGGATGAATGAACTGGGCGTGACGCCAGACAAGCCATATAAAAAATCCGCACGTATCGTTGGTGACGTTATGGGTAAGTTTCACCCCCATGGCGATTCCTCGATCTATGAAGGCTTAGTGCGGATGGCGCAGGACTTCAGCTATCGCTATATGCTGGTTGACGGCCATGGTAACTTTGGCTCGGTTGATGGCGACGGGGCAGCCGCCATGCGTTATACCGAGGCCAGAATGAGCAAGATTGCCGTTGAGATGCTGCGTGACATCAATAAGAATACGGTTGACTTTCAAGACAACTATGATGGCAGTGAAAAGGAGCCAACTGTTTTGCCGGCTCGGTTCCCTAATCTTTTGGTCAATGGTGCCTCTGGGATTGCTGTCGGGATGGCAACCAATATTCCCACGCATAACTTAGGCGAGGTAATTGACGCCATTCATCTGCTGATGCAGAATCCGGATGCTACGACTGAAGAGTTGATGAAGGTGCTGCCAGGACCCGATTTTCCAACCGGCGGCGTAGTCATGGGCAAGTCTGGAATCCGTAAGGCCTATGAAACGGGACGTGGAACGATTATTGTCCGCGCCAAGGTTGACATTGAAGAAGCCAAGAATGGTCGTCAGCGTATCGTCGTTCATGAGATTCCTTACATGGTCAACAAGGCACGCTTGATTGAGCGGATTGCCGAATTGGCTCGTGAAAAAGAAATCGAGGGGATTACCGATATCAATGACGAAACCGACCGTGAAGGGATGCGGATCGTGATTGACGTTCGGCGTGATGCCAGTGCTGAGGTCATCTTAAACAATCTGTACAAGATGACGCTGATGCAGACGACTTTCAATTTCAATATGCTGGCCATCGTCAACGGAGCGCCGAAAGTCTTAAGCCTTAAGCAGATCCTGCAGCACTACCTTGAACATCAGATCAACGTGGTTCGGCGGCGGACGGAATTTGACCTGAAAAAAGCGCAGAGTCGCGATCATATCGTGCAGGGACTTTTGATTGCCCTTGATCATATTGACGAGATCATTAAAATCATTCGCGAGGCGCAGACCAGCGAGATTGCCAAGGAGCAGCTGATTGACCGCTATACGCTGGATGATCGTCAGGCGCAAGCGATTTTGGACATGCGGCTGGTGCGGCTGACCGGGCTTGAACGTGAAAAGATTGAAAACGAGCATCAAAAGCTTACCGAGGCAATTGCCGACTATCAAGACATCTTGGCGCATGAAGAACGCATCAATCAGATCATTTACGATGAACTGTTAGAGATTCAGCGCAAGTTTGGCGATCCACGTCGGACTGAGCTGCAGGTCGGCGATATTACCGATATTGAAGACGAGGATCTGATTGAAGAAGAAGATATCGTCGTCACGCTGACTCATAATGGCTACATCAAGCGGCTGCCGGTTGACGAATTCAAGTCGCAAAATCGTGGTGGTCGCGGCGTTAAAGGAATGGGCGTACACAAAGATGACTTTATCGAGCATCTGATCTCCAGTTCCACGCATGATATTCTGCTGTTCTTTACCAATTCAGGCAAGGTCTTCTCTATGAAGGGCTACGAGGTTCCAGAGTATGGCCGTTCAGCTCAGGGAATTCCAATCATCAACTTGCTTGGCATCGACAATCACGAAAAGATTACCGCGGTGATCAACGTTTCGAATGCTGCCGATGATACCGACAAGTTCCTGTTCTTTGTTACTAAGCAGGGGACGGTCAAGAAGACGCCAGTTGATGACTTTCGTAATATTCGCAGCAATGGTCTGAAGGCAATCCAGCTGCATGATGGCGATGAGCTGATTCACGTCAACATTATTGATGGTCAGCAGAACATGATCTTAGGGACGCGACTTGGCTATGCAGTCAGTTTCAATGCTGAAGACGTTCGTTCGATGGGTCGCTCGGCTGCCGGTGTACGGGGAGCCAAGCTGCGGGAAGGCGACTGTGTTATCGGCGCCGCACCGCTTGATTCGGACAGCAATGTTTTCGTAATCAGCGAGAATGGCTTTGGTAAGCAGACGCCAGCTGCTGAATACCCAATTAAGGGTCGTGGCGGTAAAGGAATCAAGACCGTCAACGTAACGGCAAAGAATGGTCCATTGGCTGGTTTGACGACGGTCAAGGGCGATGAGGACATCATGCTGGTAACCGATAAAGGCGTGATCATTCGTTTTGGCATCGAGACCGTTTCACAGACTGGTCGTGCCGCCGTGGGAGTGCATCTGATTCGAATGGATGATGATTCCAAGGTAGCTACGATGGCTAAAGTGGCCAAGGAAGATCAGACGGATCAAGATGATGATGCTTTACCTGCTGAAGAAGATTCCGCAGCATCTGAAACAGAAAACAACTAAATAAAATGCAAAAGCTGAATTACGGCATATAGTTTAATCAGAGGGCCGCAATTCAGCTTTTTTGATTAGATGATTGAATCGCTTGTAATTGATTTTTATTTATGCTAATATCTTTGTCTGTGAGTATACGTAAAGACGTCTGCTCTCCTTGCTCTTATTAATCTTGAAAATAAGAGCCAGAGTCCATAAGGAGGTGTAACATTCATGGAAACACGCAAATATGAAATTACTTACATCATTCGTCCAGACATCGAAGAATCTGCTAAGAGCGAACTGGTAGCTCGCTTCGACAAGATTCTGGCGGACAATGGTGCCAACATCATCGATTCAAAGGATTGGTCAACGCGTCGGTTTGCCTACCCAATCGCTAAGTACACTGAAGGTACTTACCATGTAGTCAACCTGACTGCTGACAGTGACGAATCTCTGAACGAATTTGACCGTCTGGCTAAGTTCAGCGACGACATTCTGCGTCACATGATTGTTAAGCGCGAAGCCTAAGTCGCGTTGCAATCCAAATTGAATAAGTTTTAGAGAGGAGTACGAGGTCCATGCTTAATCGCGTCGTATTAACCGGTCGTCTGACAAGAGATGCTGAATTGCGCTACACTCAAGGCGGCACATCAGTGGCCTCCTTCACGCTGGCCGTTGATCGTCAGTTTCGGAATGCTCAAGGTGAGCGTGATGCCGACTTTATCAACTGTGTTATCTGGCGAAAGCCAGCCGAAAATTTTGCCAACTTCACCCATAAAGGTGCCTTGGTAGGAATTGACGGTTCTTTACGGACACGCAGCTACGAAAACAATCAAGGCCAGCGCGTCTACGTAACGGAAGTACAGGTTGATAACTTTGCATTGCTGGAACCGCGTCGCAATGGCGGTCAGCCCTACAGTGGCGGTCGTTCTCAGTCAAACTTTGGCAATGGTCAAGGCAACTGGAACAACAATCAGTCACAGTATAATGGCGGTGGCTATCAGCAAGGCTTTGACAACGGTCGTGCTTCTCAACCAATGGGAAATTCATCATTTGGCAATCAAGGCGGATTCAACAATCCCTTTGAAAATGCACCAATGCCTGGTCAAGAAACACCAGTCCACAATGATTTTCCATTCGGCAATGAAGATTCTCAGCCAGCTGCACCATCAAACAATGATGCCGCTACGTTTGATCTAAACGACAGCGTTCTGCCAACCAATGGCCAGCCTGCCGCTGATTCAACCAATGCCAGTGCAGCACCAAAGTCAAATGACACTAAGTCTGCTGACAGCACGGCTGAAGATGATTTGCCATTTTAATTTAAAACCAAATACATGATTTAAGGAGGGTAATTTCATGGCTCAACAACGTCGTGGCGGTCGTCGTCGTCGCAAGGTCGACTTTATCGCCGCTAACCACATTGAATACATTGACTACAAAGACACTGATTTGCTGAAGCGTTTCATCTCTGAACGGGGCAAGATTTTGCCACGTCGAGTAACGGGTACCAGCGCCAAGAACCAACGTCGTCTGACGGTCGCTATCAAGCGTGCACGGATCATGGGTCTGCTGCCATTCGTTGCTGAAGACTAATTCAGCTGATAATTTAAAACATGATGGCCAGTGTCATCATGTTTTTTTTTGCCTTTATTCAAACAATGATGAAAAACGTGAACGGTGAGTTGCCGAACCGATTGTGATAAGATAGGAATATCTAGATTGTCGTTATAGGAGAAAAATATGGGTAATTTCTTTCGACATAACAATTGGAATTTTTTAATTAAGAATCACGCAGTTCGCTGGAATTTCTGCTATCTGGCTTTGATGACGATCATCTGTCTGATGTTGGCTTTTAAAACCAGCTGGATTCTAGGAACGGTATTATTGGCAATTGCCTTTGTGGGGATCTGGATCAGTGCTCATCAGCTGCGTCGTCTGGTAGTTGATACTGAAGAATATATCAATAATCTGACATATCAGGTTCAACGAGGCCAGCAAGAGGCGCTTTTAGAGATGCCAATTGGAATGGTGATGCTGAACCATCGTGGCATCGTCAGTTGGATCAATCCATATATGGCGCGCTATTTTCAGTTTGAGCACGTTGTCGGCAAGCCATTGACGCAGGCTGATGATGAATTGGCTAAATTGATTGATGAGCATCGTCATGATAAGGGACCAGCAGTCGTTTCGTGGCGCGATCATCGATTTGAGTTTTTAGTGCAGGACCGTTATCATGTCTGTTACCTGCTGGATGTTACCAAATATGAGCAGATCAGCGAGCGTTATCAGCATGAGCAGATTTTCCTGGGAAATATCTATTTGGACAACTACATTGAACTTACTCAAGGAATGAACGATTCGGCCGTCTCCAACCTGCATAATTACGTTACTTCGGAATTGAGTCACTGGGCAAAGGATAATCATCTGCTGCTGCGCGTGATCAATGAAGACAACTATTTCGTAATCGGTCATTATCAATCACTGGTTGAGCTGGAAAAGCAGAAGTTTAAGATTTTAGACGTTATTCGCGAAAATACCTCCAAGCAGAATTCGCCAGTAACGCTCAGTGTAGGGATCGCGTATGGTCAAAGCGATTTGATCAAACTGGCCGACATGGCGCAGCGCAACCTTGACCTGGCACTGGGGCGTGGTGGCGATCAGGTCGTGGTCAGAGAAGAAGATCACCGGGCCCGTTTCTATGGTGGCCGTACCAATCCAATGGAAAAGCGTACTCGCGTCAGAGCTCGGATGATCAGTCAGGCACTGCAGGAATTAATGACCCAGGCCGATCAAGTCTTTGTAATGGGGCATTCCAACCCAGATATGGATTCTTTGGGGGCCTGTCTGGGGATCAGAAGAATTGCTGAAATGAATGGTCACGAGTGCTGGATCGTTTTGGACAAAGAGAAGGTTCATAGCGATATTGCTCGTTTGATGATGGAGATCAATGACTATCAAAGCATTCGCGATCGGATCATTACTCCAGATGAAGCAATCAATAAGGCAACCGACAGCAGTCTTTTGGTAATGGTCGATCATTCCAAGCCAAGCATGTCGATTTCGCCACAGCTTTATGAGCGCTTGGCGGACCGCACGATCATTATCGATCACCACCGCCGCGGCGAGGAATTCCCTGAAAATCCGCTTTTAGTCTACATTGAACCTTATGCCAGCTCGACTTGTGAACTGATTACGGAAATGTTTGAGTATCAGCCGCGGGAAAGCGAGTCGCTAAATAAGCTGGAAGCCACTGCCATGCTGACGGGGATTCAGATTGATACCAAATCGTTTACGCAGCAGGCTGGGACCCGAACGTTTGAGGCAGCCAGCTATCTGCGCTCAGCGGGGGCAGATGGGCTGATGATTCAATATTTCATGAAAGAAAACGTCCATAGCTTTATGGAAAGAAATCACCTGATTGCTACCGTTGAGTTTTTGAATAATGATAAAATGGCGTTATGTGCCGGTGAGGATGATCGTACCTATGATCCAGTCATTGTTGCGCAGGCAGCCGACACCTTATTGCAGATGGATGGGGTCGATGCCTCATTCGTTGTTGCCAAGCGTGCTAACGATAAGGTCGGAATCTCGGCTCGCTCGATGGGCAACATCAACGTTCAGATCATTATGGAGAAGATGGGCGGCGGCGGTCATCTGGCTAATGCTGCAACTCAGATTGCCGGTAAAACCGTCAGTGAGGTAAAAGCTGAGCTGATCAGGCTGCTGACGACTGGTGATCAGTCAGAAGATGAAACAGAAAAGGAGTACTAAACTATGAAGGTTATCTTTATTAAAGACGTACGTGGCCGTGGCAAGCGCGGTGAGTTAAAAGAAGTCCCAGATGGCTACGCTCAAAACTACCTGATCAAGCGCGGTCTGGCCAAGGAAGCTACCAAAGCTGCCATGAGCGAATTAAAGGGGCAGCAGCGGGCCGCTCAAAAGCATGAGGCTGAAGAACTTGCTGAAGCCAAGCGGCTAAAGGAAGTACTGGAAAGCGAAGATACGGTAGTTGAGCTGAGTGCTAAAGCCGGTACTGATGGCCGCATCTTTGGCTCCGTTTCTTCTAAGCAGATTGCCAAGGCTTTGGAGGATCAATTCAACTTGAAGATCGACAAGCGCAAGATCGAATTGCCGGCACCAATCAAGGCAACTGGCTTTGTCCACGTGCCGATCAAACTGCATCATGACGTTGAAGCAACCATTGACGTGCATGTGGCTGCTAAATAAATGAAAGGCCGTCAATAAATGGACAATGCCAGTTTAAGTTCAACGCGTACCGCACCGCGCGATCTGGCCGCGGAAAAAGCCGTTTTGGGTGCGGCCTTTTTGTCACATGGCGCGATTGAAGAGGCAATGGAGTTTGTTTCCTCCAATGACTTTTATCAGCGCGCGCATCAGATCGTTTTTGCGGCGATGGTTAAGCTTAACGACCAAGAAAAGCCGATCGATGTCTTGACGATGCAGTCTGAGCTGGAAAGCGAACATCAATTGGATAACATTGGCGGCACTGAGTATTTGGCGGAGCTGGCTGGCTCGGTGCCAACCGCGGCCAATGTCGGCTACTATGCCAAAATCGTTCACGATAAGGCAACGGCCAGACGTCTGATTGATGTGGCAACGGAAATCGTTCAAAAAAGCTATGACGGTCAAGAAAACGTCAATGAGCTGTTGGATGAAGCCGAAACCTCGATTCTGCGCGTTTCTGAATCAAGCAATCGGGCTGGCTTTCAGCGTATTGATACTGTCTTAAACGATTCGATCAATCATGTCTATGAGCTTTCCAAAAACGAAAGCGATGTGACGGGCCTGCCGACTGGTTATCCGCAATTGGATGAAATGACAACGGGGCTGCATGATGATGAGCTGGTAATTATTGCTGCTCGTCCAGCCATGGGTAAGACTGCTTTTGCGCTTAACATCGCACAAAACGTAGCAACCAGCTCCGATGCAACGGTAGCGATCTTCAGTCTGGAAATGGGTGCTGAATCGCTGGTCAACCGGATGCTTTGTGCACAGGGAAACATCAATGCCAATCATTTAAGAACCGGTCAGCTGAATCAGGATGAATGGAACAACTTTATGGTTGCCTCAAGTGTCTTGGCGCAGGCCAACATCTACATTGACGATACGCCGGGCATCAAGGTTCCGGAAATTCGCGCCAAGTGTCGGCGGCTGGCTAAGGAAAACGGCAATCTGGGTCTGATTGTGATCGACTATCTGCAGCTGATTGAAGGAAGCAACCCGGAAAATCGGCAGCAGGAAGTCTCTGAGATCTCGCGGCAGCTAAAGAAGCTTGCCAAGGAGCTCAGCGTGCCGGTAATTGCTCTTTCGCAGCTCTCGCGTGGCGTTGAGCAGCGTCAGGACAAGCGGCCGGTGCTTTCTGATATTCGTGAGTCAGGATCGATCGAACAGGATGCCGATATCGTCAGCTTTTTGTATCGAGCCGACTACTATGAACGAGAAGGCGCCGATGATGATGACGAAAAAGAAGAGAAAACCTTTAATGATCCCGATCAAAGCCTTAGCGAAGTCGAGATCATTATTGAAAAAAACCGGAGCGGCCCACGGGGAACCGTCAAGCTGCTCTTTAACAAAGCCTATAACAAGTTCGCGGCGGTTGACTATCAACACACCGAACCGGCTTAAAAGACAAGCAGCAGTTGAGTGATCAGCAGCTGCTTGTTTGTTGTCTTGCAGTAAATTCGCACTAAAATTAAGAGAGGATTATTGAGAAGGAAAGGAGCAGATAAATGAAAAAAACCGGCTTTAAACTGCAGTGGCTGCTTTTGGGATCGTTTTTAGGGAGTATCGGCAACAGTTTTGTCTGGCCGTTGACAACGATCTATATTCACGATCAGCTGCATCAGTCGCTGACCGTTTCAGGGGTCGTATTGCTTTTTTATTCTGGCGCCAATGTTGTGGGCAGCTATATCGCAGGATTGCTGTTTGACCGAAAAAATCCACGTCATTTAATGATTGGCGGCCTGATTTTGGCGATGATTTCGATGGCAGTCTTGATCTTTAGCAATGGCTGGCCGATCTATCCGGTAATGCTGACGATCATCGGCTTTTTTAATGGCTGGATCATTACGATGGTCAACTCATTTGGTACCCGTGTCCGCAGTCATGACGGCCGCTTCGTCTTTAACATGCTGTATTTTGCCAACAACTTGGGCATGGTTTTAGGAACTACGATTGTCGGACCGCTTTATCAATTGGCACATAACAGCGTGTCGCCTCTATTTGCCATTACGGTGGTCATGTATGCCTTTTTCCTGCTGGTCGTAGTTATGTTTTTCCAGATCACGCCGATCAAACCGCGGCAGCATCATACGGTCGATGTCGATTTCGGCCCGCACCAAGGCAAGCTGCCAGCTGCCAACGCGCAGATCATCTGGACGCTTTTCATCTCATTTGCCATCATCTGGATCATGTATGGACAATGGTCAAGCAACATGTCGGTTTACATGACGGATATGGGGATTTCAATGACGCTGTACAGTATGCTGTGGACGATCAATGGAATTTTGATCGTTTTGTTCCAGGCCGTGATCAGCTGGCTGACCAAAAAAATTACCAACGACTATTATTTTGTCTATTTTGGCATTCTGACGTGCGGTCTGTCGTTTGTTCTGCTCCTGTTTGCCAAAAGCTATGGGATGTTTGTTTTGGCAATGGTTGTTCTGACTTTGGGCGAGGCAACCGCCTTTCCGACGATTCCCGCAATCATCAACCTTTTGTCGCCGGTTGACGATAAGGGAAAGTATCAAGGAATGCTGAACGCCTTTGCTTCGACTGGCAAGGCAATTGGACCGTTGTTTGGCGGTTTGATCATTGAAAGATTTTCATATCGGCCATTATTTGTTATTTGTGCGGTTTCGATTTTGGTAGTTGAGGCCGTAGTCATTGCAATGGTAATGGCTCGCCAGCATGCTACCGAACAGTTCTGATAATTCAAGGTGAGATTATGTTTTACAATAACTTTGATCAGGTTTATGGTGAGGATCGCTGGGGAATGGTTGGCAAGGTTGGTGATCCCTTTCGCGAAGATCGTAGTTTAAAGATTGCCTGCAGCAAGTGTCATCAAAAGCCGCTGGTAATTGCCGAGCGCAACTGGGAAGCAACCAATCCGGATCATTCACAGCGCTATCAGATCATAGTGGCCTGCGCCAACTGCGACTTTGTGGATGAGTTTGAGGTCAACGCCGGCCAGGAAAATAAAATCAGTCGGCTTAAACATGCCAAGGTTGTTCCGACCACGGCAGATTTAGCAGATTAAACAAAAAAGATCGCGTTTTAGGTGACGCGATCTTTTTTTTGATGGGTGGATTTAGGTAACAAAAAAGCCACCGACTAACAGCCGATGGCGACATGATGGGCAGTCAGGGGATCGAACCCTGGACCCACGGATTAAGAGTCCGTTGCTCTGCCAGCTGAGCTAACTGCCCATGTCCTTAACAACAGATATTATACTATCAGATATCTTAGGCTAATGCAATCCTTTTCCCAATAAAAAGTTGAAAAAATTTGCAATTAATCGTCAAACTGCCTAAAATACTGTTTTACGGTAAAACAAAAGCGATTGACCAAATGATCAATCGCTTTGTAAACCTCTGATGGGCAGTCAGGGGATCGAACCCTGGACCCACGGATTAAGAGTCCGTTGCTCTGCCAGCTGAGCTAACTGCCCAAATTTTTAATTGCTGTTGAACACCAACAACAGTTATATATATTAAATGCATTGAGGTAATTTGTCAACGGTTTTAGCAAAAAAAATAATCAGATTTAAAAGCCCTGATGCGACTATGCTATAATAGAACCGCAATTTATGGTAAAAAATAATCTCTGCGACTCGATTCAAATGAATTTTAATCTTATTAACAACTCCATGGGGGAATAATTAATGGCTAAAAAGATATTGGTAGTTGATGACGAAAAACCGATTTCGGATATCATTAAATTTAATTTGGAAAAAGAAGGCTATGAAGTCGTGGTTGCCTATGATGGCGAAGAAGCCCTGGAAAAAGTAGAAAGCGAGCAGCCGGATTTGATCGTTTTAGACTTGATGCTGCCTAAGATCGATGGCTTGGAAGTTGCCAAGCGGGTTCGGGCTAAGCATACGACGCCGATTATCATGGTAACGGCTAAGGATTCCGAACTGGATAAGGTCTTAGGATTGGAGCTGGGGGCCGATGACTATGTTACCAAGCCATTTTCCAACCGTGAGCTGGTAGCACGAGTCAAGGCCAACCTGCGCCGTCAAGAAGCTGCCGCAGCGCCAGCAGCCGAAGCCCAGAATGCTGATATTCAGGTTGGCGATTTGACGATTCATCCTGATGCCTACACGGTTACCAAGCGCGGCGAAAATATCAATCTGACGCACCGTGAGTTTGAACTGCTGTATTATTTGGCACAGCATATCGGTCAGGTTATCAATCGTGAGCATTTGTTGCAGACGGTTTGGGGCTATGATTATTTTGGCGACGTACGGACGGTTGACGTGACGGTTCGGCGGCTACGCGAAAAAATCGAGGATAATCCAAGTCATCCGCAATGGCTGATTACTCGTCGTGGGGTCGGCTACTATTTGGCCAACCCAAGCCAAAACTAAAAAGGTTCGTTAGTTTTGAACAGCAAAATCAAATTTTATCAAACCATTCATTTTAAAATCGCCCTGGTGTTTGCTTTAATGCTGATGCTGACCTTGGAAGTCGTCGGGGCGGTTTTTGTGCGTCAGTTAGAGCAGGAAAACCTCAATACCTTCAAGCAGCAGATCGAGCTGCCGACCTATGTTGACAGTTCATTGACCAAACAGCTGAGCCGCACCAATGAAAAGGCTGCTAACCGGCAAATCAAGCAGATTCTCTCTGAAGTCAAGAACAACAACATTTCTGAGATTCGCGTAGTTGATGCTAAGGGAATCGTGCGCGGTACCAGCAATGCCAGTAATCAAGACGTTGTTGGACAACGAACGACCGATGAAGCCGTCAAGAATACGCTGCTCAACAATCGTTCCCATACTGAAAACATATACGACAACTCCAGTCACAACCGCTACTATGTCAACGTCATTCCTTTAGTTGGCGCAGCGACCAATAACGTCGTGGGCGCCGTTTATCTGCGGGCTAATCTGGAGAGCGTTTATGACAGCGTCAATGGTATTTCATTGATCTATCTTTCTGCCGCTCTGGTTACTGTGGTGCTTGGGCTTGGGCTGGCGGTCTTGATTTCGCGCGAGATTACGCGGCCAATTGAAGAGATGCGCAAACAGGCATTAAGAATCGCGCGAGGCGACTATTCTGGTCAGGTCAAGGTCATGGGAAACGATGAGCTTGGTCAGTTGGCGGGAGCGGTCAACAATCTGTCCGTCCGCGTAGAAGAGGCTCAAGAGTCAACCGATTCTGAGCGGCGGCGCTTGGACAGCGTCTTGTCGCATATGAGTGATGGGGTGCTGGCAACCAATCGGCGCGGCAACGTAACGATCATCAACAACATGGCCCTGCAGATGCTGGACATTGATTCAGAAGATGATGTCTTGGGCAAGTCGATTCTGGATGTCTTAGACGTGCGGCGCGACTATACGGTGCGTCAGCTGATCGACAATTCGCAGCAGCAGACGTTGTTTGATTTAAACGTTGATGGCAATGACATGATCTTGAGTGCCTATTTTTCGCCAATTCAACGCGAATCAGGCTTTGTCTCTGGTTTGGTATGCGTCTTGCATGACGTTACCAGCCAGCAAAAAGAAGAACGTGAGCGCAAGGAGTTTGTTTCCAACGTCTCACACGAGCTGCGGACGCCACTGACCAGCGTTAAGAGCTACGTTGAGGCGTTAAGCGATGGCGCCTGGAAAGATCCTGAGATTACGCCCCAGTTTTTGAAGGTCGTGCAGGATGAGACTGAGCGCATGATTCGGATGATCAATGACCTATTAAGCCTGTCGCGCATGGATTCGGGAACGGCCAAGCTGAATTTGGAATATGTAAACATCAACGAGCTGTTCAGCTATATTCTGGATCGCTTTGATATGATTATCAAAAAAGAAGAGGATCCCAAAAAGAAGCGTTATACCATTGAGCGGCACTTTACACGCAAGGATCTCTGGGTTGAGATCGATCCGGATAAGTTTACGCAGGTCGTGGACAATATTATGAACAATGCCGTTAAATATTCGCCGGATGGTGGCGTGATTACGGCGCGCCTGTTGGAAACGCATAATCATGTGATTTTAAGCATCAGTGATCAAGGCCTGGGGATTCCAAGAAAGGATCTGAACCATATTTTCGATCGCTTCTTTCGGGTTGACAAGGCCCGCAGCCGCAAGCAAGGCGGGAGCGGACTTGGCCTGGCAATCTCAAAGGAAGTCGTCAACATGCTGGGTGGTCAGATCTGGGTCGACAGTGTGGAAGGCAAGGGCTCAACGTTTTATATCTCACTGCCTTACGTACCTTATGATGATGAAGGAGATGACTGGGATTAATGGCCAAAATCAAAGAAAACTGGCTGAGCATTCTATTAGCCGTGGTCGTCATTCTCAGTATGATCTTTTCGGCTTTGCTGTGGACGAACTCGCTTGGCTATGAATGGATTGCCAATAATGACTCGGAAAAAGGCGCCTCACAGCAGACGGCCCTGCAGTCAGTCGGCGATATCTATCTGCCAACGCAGGTGATCCTAACCAATTCTGATGAGTCGCAAAAGCTTTTGTATGGACAAAAAAAGAATCTGGTGCTGACACTGCGCAAGGAGATGCAAAAATGGCAGCTGGCTGGTTTCCGCCGCGTTGCTCGCAATGATTCTTCAGCTTATCTGAACTATCTGCGCAATGATGATTCAATCATGCTGTCTTATCCAGATGCCATGGCAACGGGGATCTTTAATCAGACGTTTTCAAAATCAATCGATACTCAAAAAATGTCGCACATCAACCATATCGTGATTCCGCTTAAGGGTCGCGATGTGGTCTATCTGCTTGATGATGATGATTTTACGGTCTATAGATTGAATATTACTCAAAACGCCAATCGGTCTAAGCTCAAAAAGCTGATCCAAAATTCGGGTCAGCGGATCGACGTTGATCATAAAATCGTTGATAATCAGCCAACCGTGACCTACCCACATGCCATTAAGCTACCGGTCTTTGCCTACCGGCTGTCAACGCAGAATATTGACAATCTGACGCAGAATCTGCTGCGGTCGACCAATTCCTCAGCGTTCACCGTCAAGAAAAAGGGCAATGATACGACCTATATGGATGGGGCCAGCAAACGGCTTGACTATCATCGCGATACGCATACGGTCAGTTTCAACAATTATCTGGGCAAGGACAGCACCTATCAGGGAGCAAGCCTGTATCGTCATCTGTATAAACGCTTGACGGCTACGGGGACGAATCTTGATTGGATGCGTTTTGACTCGGTTAATGAAAAAAAGCAGACCATCGTTTTCCGCAGCTATGTCGAAGGCTTCCCGATCTTTAATGAGCATGGCTATGGCGCGGTTAAGCTGCAGGCCAATGCGGATGGCGTCGAACGCGGTCAGTTGTCATTGTTTGGACTTGGCATACCGTTGCCGATCAAGGAGTCGCGAGTCAAACTGCCGCCTTCTTCAGTCGTCTATAATGAGCTGCGGCAGGCTGGCAAGGATAAGGATGTTACTGGCTTGAGAATCGGCTATCGCTGGGATGATCAGAATGCGGACAGTAAAGTCGTTAAACTGGAGCCAACCTACTATGCCTACTATCATGGCAAGTGGGTTGCCTACCAGACGCTGATCGACGATAAATAGGAGGACGCGGCATGAATTTTAAACGAATTCAATGGATCTTCGTGATTGCCTTTGCGATCTTTGATATCGTCTTAGCCAGCTATTTTTTAATCGGCACTCACTTTACGGCGATGGTCAAGCAGCAGGGTCAACAGCAGCTGATCTTAAAGGAAATGCATAATGACGAGATCAGTTTTGCTGAACTTTCCACCAAGCAGCCAATGGGATATTATATTTCCGCCAACCGGGCCAACAGTCAGCTGACCAATGCTGCTGCCAAGCTTGACGATCAGACGGTGCGCTTGAGCAATGGAACCTTAATCAGTGAACTAAACACGCCGATTAAAGTCAGCATGCTGAATCCAGAACGGCAGCTGAACGACTACATCAAAAATTCGCGTCACGTTTTATACGGGTCGCACTATGTCTACAACAAGGCCTTGTCCAGTTCCAGCACGATCGTCTATACCCAGATGATGGAAGGCCGGTCGGTGTTTGGCGGTGAAGGGCAGTTGCGCTTTAAGGTCAGCAGGAATCATAAAGTCTACGCCTATACGCAGACTTATCTGAACAACATTCAAGTCTTAAGACCGCGCTCAGTCACGATCAGTCAGCAGGAAGCCGTGACCTGGCTGTATAAGCATAACTATATTCCCAACAACTCAAAGATTCGCTGGGCAAAACTTGGCTATACGAAAACCTTGCTGACTAAGGATCAAACAGTCTATGTGCCAACCTGGTACGTTGAGATCAAGACCAAGAACTCTGATGACGTCCAACGCCTCAGGGTCAATGCATTCAACAGCACGCTGATGCGCAATACGCCAGAAGAAATTGATACGACGCAGCTGAATCAATAACCAAAAGAAGGAAAAAACAGCAGTGACAAATTCGGATGACAAGCTTTACTACAGTATTTTAGCCAGTGGCAGCTCAGGCAATGCCACCTATCTAGAGACCGCTCATCATCGAATTCTGATTGACGCGGGGCTTAGCGGCAAACGTTTAGAAGAGCGCATGGAGGCGATTGGCCGCTCGCTTAAGGACGTTGAAGCGCTGTTTGTAACCCATGAGCACAGCGATCACGTTCAAGGCGTCGGCGTTTTGGCTCGGCGCTATGGCATGGACGTTTATGCCAATGCTAAAACCTGGCAGGCAATGGCTAAAAAAGTGGGCCAGATCCCGCTGGCTCAAAAAAACATTATTGAGCCCGGCAAGGTGAAGGACTTTGGTGATTTGGAAGTCGAAAGCTTTGCCGTTTCGCATGATGCTGCCTGTCCTCAGTTTTACCAGATGCACCACGATAATCAGACCTTCTGTATTTTAACGGATACGGGCTATGTCTCGCAGCGCGTGGCTAAAACGATTGAAAATGCGGATGCCTATTTGATGGAGTGCAACCATGACACTGAAATGCTTAGAATGGGACCATACTCCTGGCCGCTCAAGCAGCGGATCCTAAGCGATGAGGGGCATCTTTCCAATGAGGAGAGTGCCCAGGCACTTTTGGACGTAATCGGCACCAACACGAAACAGGTCTTTTTGGGGCATCGCAGTCAGCACAACAATATTCGCTCGCTGGCTCATCTAACGGTTGCCACGATTTTAGAGCAGCATGATCTGGGCGTGGATCAGGATTTTGACTTAAAGGATGCCGAACCCGATCAGCCAAGCAAGCTGCTGGCTTTGTAAATATTTCAACTAATATTCATACTTTTTTGTTATACTGAAAAAAAACAAAGGAAGTATTAGATTATGGCAGGCAAGCAGTTAATCGTCAAAGTTGCAGGGGTAGGACTTTTAGCGGGCTTGATTGGTGGCGGTGTTTCGTATGGCGTGGGTAATGCGATCGTCACTCATCAGCAAAACGCAGCTACCAAAGTGCCATCTGGATCAAACAAGTCTGGGGGCACTAAGATCAATAAAAATGAAGATACCAAGAGCAACCAGTCAACTGAGGCCTATAATGCGGTCAAGGGGGCCGTGGTCAGCGTCATCAACAAGCAGGCCAGCTCTTCTGACGACAATGATATTCTGTCGATATTTGGTGCAGACTCTGATTCATCCAGCTCCAATTCCAGTTCGCTGCAGACGGCCAGTGAAGGTTCAGGGGTAATCTATAAGAAGTCAGGCAACGCCGCCTATATCGTTACCAACAATCACGTGGTTTCTGGGGCCAGCGCGCTGCAGGTGATCATGAGCAACGGCAAGAAGGTCCAGGCTGAACTGGTTGGTACGGACTCAACGACTGATCTGGCCGTTTTAAAGATCAGTGCCGCTAACGTAACGACGGTTGCCAAGTTCGGCAATTCCAACTCGATCAAGGCTGGTCAAGACGTCTTGGCAATTGGTTCGCCAATGGGCAGCGAATATGCCAACACGGTTACGAAAGGGATCATTTCGGCGCCAAAACGGACGATCAGTGCCAGCTCAAGCAACTCAGGCACCAATACCACGGTCATTCAAACCGACGCGGCGATCAATGCCGGTAATTCAGGTGGTCCGCTGGTCAACATGGCTGGGCAGGTCATCGGTATCAACTCAATGAAGCTGGCCAGCGACAGTCAAGGAACCAGCGTTGAAGGGATGGGCTTCTCGATTCCAAGCAATGAGGTCGTGCGGGTCATCAATCAATTGGTAGCCAATGGCAAGATTACGCGGCCATCGCTTGGCATTGAGATGATCGATCTGAGCAATGTGGATGGTCAAGACCAGCAAGACATCCTGAAGCTGCCAAAGAGCATTACCAAAGGGGTCGTAGTTATGAAGGCTCAGAGCGGCTCGGCAGCTGATCAGGCGGGAATTCAAAAGTATGACGTAATTACCAAGATCAACAATAAAAAAGTTAATGATGGCGGTGATCTGAAGACTCAGCTCTACAAGTACAAGGTTGGCGACACGATTAAGCTGACGCTGTATCGGCAAGGCAAACAGCAGACGGTATCGGTTAAGCTGACTCAGTCTGCCAGCGCCGACAGCAGCAGCTCATCAAACAACCAGTAGCTTAAAAACGTGTTCTTAATGATTAATTGATTGTTAAGATCACGTTTTTTATTTGACGAATTATCCACAATTTCTGTGGATAAATGTTCCAAAAACGGTGGATAACTTTAAATTAGCTGGCTTTGCCGCCACGTTTCGTGTAAAAGACTGCGATTTAAAAAATAAGAATCAAATTCCTTAATATCAGTACTTTTAGTTATCCACAAGTAAAGATTGCAGAATTGTGGAAAACCCTTTATCATATTTATTGATGATTGATAAACACAGTTATATCAATGGGTTTGACCGTTGAATACAAACGGCTGTTTTGGTTTTGAACTGTGGATAACTAGTCGTGGTCAGTTGGGAGAAGAATTGGTATAATTACCGAACAATTGATTAGAAGGAGTTTTAAATGAACATTAAGATAATTGGGGTTGGCAAATTAAAGGAAAAATACTTTAAGGCCGGAATTGCTGAATATGCCAAGCGCTTGGGGCGATACTGCAAGTTTGAGATCGTGGAGGTCCCGGATGAAAAAGCACCCGAATCACTAAGCCAAGCCGAGATGGATGAGGTTATGGCTAAGGAAGGCGAACGTATCCTAAGCAAGATTAAGGATCGCGAGTACGTTTTTGCCCTGGCAATCAACGGCAAGGAACGCAGCTCGGAAGAATTTGCCCAGACGCTTAATCAGTTGGCAACTTACGGTCACAGCGACATTACGTTTGTGATTGGCGGATCTTTGGGGCTGAGTCCGGCTGTCTTAAAACGGGCCAATGAGCAGATCTCGTTTGGACGCTTTACGCTGCCTCACCAATTGATGCGGCTGGTTTTGACTGAACAGATCTACCGGGCCTTTACGATTATCAATGGTCTTCCCTATCATAAATAAAGGTGCGCTGAATTATGAAATATTCTCATCGTTTAAGTGATGCCGTGCATATTCTGACCTATCTGGAGATCTATCACGGGCAAAAAATCAGCAGTCAGGATCTGGCCGCCAGCGTGGATGCCAATCCCAGCCTGATTCGCAGTCTAATTGCCAAAATGGTCAAGGCCGGCATTCTCAAGCCAAAGTCAGACGCGCCGGCACCACAGCTGAGTCGCCCGGCCGTTGAGATCACGCTGCTGGATGTGTATTACGCAGTTGAAGAAAATCACCATCTGCTGCATATCGATGAACAGACTAATCAGCAGTGTCCAGTCGGTAAAAACATTCAGCCGGTACTAGGCAAGGCCTATGATCAGATCCAGGCAGCTGCAGAAGCCATGATGAAGCAGATTACGCTGCAGGACGTCGTTGACGAGGTGGCTGATCGAATCAAATAAAAAAGACGCTCAATTGTTGAGCGTCTTTTTTATCAAGAGCGGAAACGCGTTTTCTAGGCGATGATCTGTCTTGATATGATTTGGTGATGATTAAGCAGTCTGATTAATGCGGCACCTTAAGCATGAACCAGTCATGCAGCAGATAATGATGCCCGGCCGTCAGATCATACTGAACCATGCGATAGTCGTCAAACAGCCGCATCTGCTTTAGAGAAAGCGTCGTCTGCAGGCCGTCTTGATCGACGTATTCAGCGGCCGTGCTGTGCGGACGGTTGCTGTGACTGTGAACGTTGGGATCCAGCGTAATGGCCGGCAGCTTTTCATGAACCTGTGTCAAGAGCGCGTAGTATGGTGAAACCTTGAGATCCATCTGCGCCATTGCCATTGGGATAAACTCGTTTGGACTGACGATCTTTGCTTTGTCAACGCGGCTGTGATTGATTTTTTGAGCAGCTGGATTGCTATAGATAAAGTAGTCGGTTTCGTGCATCACCAGCCCATGCTCAGCCATCGAAACGCCATTGTAGATACCGGGCAGATGGTCACCATACCAGACAACGGTGGTCGGCTGGCTGCTTTGGTCTAACCGGCTGATGAATTTTTTCAGTGCCTCGTCAGTATAGTGGATGCCCTGTGTGTAGGTCTCGATCTGCTGCTGAGCCTGAGGAGTTCGGTAGGCCGTTCCGCTGACCTTGTAGTTGTTGTGATGATAAAAATTGTCGTATGGCATATGGTTTTGCATGGTGGCCAATTGGATGAACTGGTTGCCATGATGATTCCTAAGATTTAACAATACCTGCTTATAGGCAGACCAGTCATCAATGCGGGGACTGTTGTCGATCTTATGCGTATAGGAAAGTCGGCTGCCGCCATCAAGATGATAGAAACGGTTGAAACCAAATTTGCGATAGACTTTTACACGGCTGTATAGATTGGCGGTAAACGGATGAATTCCATCACTGTAAGAAAACAGCTGATTAATGGATACGGCGCGTTTTTGGTAGGGAACCAGCTGGGAATATGGCGTTGGCATGGTTGGCGAAAAGTTGACGATAGAAAGTCCGGTCAAGGCTTGATATTCCATATTGGCCGTCCCGCCGCCATAACCAGTGCTGATCATCAAGCCGCTGGTCGTGCGATGCTTGAGCTGGTCCAGATAAGGCAGTGGGTTGCCGCTGACTTTTAGATCCGGCACGCGACGCGGATCAGCAAAACTCTCGCTTAAGATAAAGACGAGGCGCTGATTGCCAACGCTGGCGTGAGTTCGCTGCCGGTTGATGATTTTAGCCTGCTGACGATATTTTTGACCGATTTTTTCCATGCGAGCTTTTGAATATCCCTTGGGTTTGTCCATTACGCGAACGTCAACGTTATTGGCAAACTGCAGGAGCGTACCGTTAACCTTGGCACCACGCAGCTGCGCGTAAAAATAAGGCGTGTCGTCGACTTTCTCAGCCCAGCGATAGGTTGGTGAGTTGGTGTGATTGATAAAGGCAAAACCGCTTAGATAAAGGATGGCAGCCGCACCGATCAGATAGCGCCACTGAATCTTAAGGCGGTATTTTCGACCATGGCGAATCTCGATTGCTACGGCAAAGCCAAGCAGAACGATGACGACACCCCCTGCGGCCAGCAGAATCGTTAGCTCGACCATGCCCAGCATTTCTTTAGGTGCGGTTAGCGTAGCCAGGTCAGTTGGCAGAATCGGCTCAGCCCGTGCTTGAATCTTAAGCAGCGAGGCAGTCAGCCAGCCGCCATAGATAATGATCGTTAAAGCACTGCTGAGCCACCAGCGATTGGTCAAGGCCATTAAAATTCCGGCCAGGGCCATCATGATCATTACATTGGCCCAGACGATGGCATTATGATCCGTGATGATCCACTGCAGCATGTTGAGCTGCCAGTTCCAAAGGTAGCCAAACGACCAGATCGTCATTCCCCAGATAACGGCGGCGGTCAATAGAAACGGCCAGCATTTGGCAAAGGTTTTCTTTAAAAAGTCCCAGCCAGCACCTAAATCAAACTTAAGCTGCCAGTCAAAGCGGGTCGTCCACTGACTGAGCAAAACGGCAAGGCTCCAGCTGACGGCCCAGCCTGCTGCAATAGCAATCGATAGGTGCCAGCGTGGCTGATACTTTAAGAACGGTACGAATAGTTTGGGGATGGCCAGCAAATTAAGCATCAAACCGCCCAAAATGGCATAAAAGCTGCTTAATGATCGTGATGACAGCAGCTTGACCAGCGTGATGATGACCAGGATTGCCATTGCCAGGTAGGTGTTTTGAAAGGCGTTGATGGCGACCTGATAGTGAGTGGTCAAAAGCAGACCATCATGCGGATTATAGCTCAGCTGATTGATATTGAACCAGGCAGCCAGACACATTGCCAAAAAGACCAGCAGATCGCCAATTATCAGCCAGCTGGTCTTTAATGACTGCAGCAGTGCCTGATCGCTGCCCAGCCAATCACCCATGGCAAAAAGGTAGCTAAACCATAAAAAGCTGCTGCCGCCTGCCAGACCTAAGACCCCCACGGCATGGTTGAGATTGAGCAGCCAAATCGCCAGCGTCAAGATAATTAAAGTGCGCCGGCGCTGTTTGATCGTGAATTGATGCAGCCATTTTTTCAGTCGGGGAGCGAAAAGCAGCAGCACCAAATAGGCTAACCAGGTCACAAAGATGTTTTGGACGACATAGCGCTCAGCAGAAGGGACACTTTCCAAAACGGCCGGCTGCGTAAGATGATTGGCCAAGCCAAATAAGATCAGGCCGGTTCCCGCTGATAGAATCACGGCGGTTTGCCGATGCGGAATCTTGATGTCAAAAGCTCCCAGCATCATTGGCAGAATCAAAACGCTCAAAGCGGCCGCGTTTTTAATCAGCCATAAAAACAAAAAAGACTGGCCAGCAGCATGAGAGAGCATTAGGCAGGCGGTAGTGCTGACTGCGGTTGTTATGAGCAAAAGGACCGTCAGCCAAAGCATGCTGAACCAGTTGATAGTTAATTTCTTTAACTTCAATTTAAATCTCCCTAACGTTTTCAAATATCTTCATATAATATCGAAACGGATTAGGCAGCAAAAATCAATCGACAAAGATCGGATGAGTGTCGCGTTAAAGTATTTAAAACGTTTAATGTCCCAATAGAGCAAATGAAATGACGGTTAGGTATTAGTGAATACGGATTAAGGAGCCTGCTGGGGATGGCTTTTTGAAGGAAATCAGATCATGAATGGCTACGGGGACGGGGACTAAAATTACCTACGATGCCTTGTTTTTTTGCCAATGATCGCCAAAACATAAAAAGTCCTGCAAAACTTCATGAGTCTTGCAGGACTTTGCTTAATCTTTTAATAGTTCTTTGGCAGCTTTAATCTGGGCTTCGACTTGAGCAAAGCCGGTTCCGCCTGCTGAATTCCGTCGTTCAACGGCTACTTTTGGCTGCAGCACGTGATAAACGTCTTCAGTGATCAAAGGACTGATCTTTTGATATTCCGCCAGGCTGATATCGCTAAGGTTCTTACCGGTCTTCAATCCCTTTAAGACCAGCTCGCCAACGATTTCGTGCGCCTGTCTAAATGGAATGCCTTTGCTGGCCAGATAGTCCGCCAGCTCAGTAGCATTTGAAAAATCATTGTGGACGGCATGTTCCATCTTATCTTGATTGACCTTCAACGTTTCAACCATGCCAGCCATGATCTTGAGACTGGGGATGATGGTTTTGACGGCATCAAAAACGCCTTCCTTATCCTCTTGCATGTCTTTATTGTATGCGAGCGGCAGGCCCTTCATGGTAGTCAAAAGTCCCATTAAGTCGCCATAGACCCGGCCAGTCTTGCCCCGAATCAGTTCGGCCGTATCAGGATTTTTCTTTTGCGGCATGATCGAGCTGCCCGTGGAATAGGCATCTGAAAGCTCAATATAGCCGAATTCATAGCTGCACCAGTAGATTAATTCCTCGCACATCCGCGACAGGTGCATCATCAAAATGCTGGCGCTGCTGAGAAATTCCAAGACAAAGTCACGATCAGATACCGCGTCCAGCGAGTTGTGATAAATATCTGAGAAACCAAGGTACTTCGCACTCAATTGACGGTCGATTGGAAAGGTCGTTCCCGCCAAAGCCGCCGCGCCCAACGGAGAGACGTCGGTATGCTGCATGTTGAATTTGAATCGTTCAGCGTCACGCTGCAGCATCTGGAAATATGCCATCAGATAATGACCATATGAGATCGGTTGGGCATGCTGCATGTGAGTATAGCCCGGCATGATGGTCTCAACGTTGTCGCTGGCCTTGTCGACCAAGACTTGCTGCAGCTGCTTGATGGCCACAATTACTTGAGGCAGCCGCTCTTTGACGTACAGATGCAGATCGGTGGCAACCTGGTCGTTTCGACTCCGCCCAGTGTGCAGCTTGCCGGCTACCGGACCGATTTCTGCCGTCAAGAGTGCCTCAATGTTCATATGAATGTCTTCATTTTCAATATTGAAAGACAGTTTGCCTTGCTTCAGCTTTTCAGCAAGCGTCTCCAGTCCTTTGATGATGGCATCGGCGTCGGCAGTGTCAAGGATCTTGGTTGCCTTAAGCATCTTGACATGGGCCAATGATCCTTGAATGTCTTCTTGGGCCATCTCTTGGTCAAAGGTGATTGAAGCCCCGAATTTATTTACCAAATCGGAGCCAGACTCTTCAAACCGTCCACCCCACATCCGCTTAATCGGCACTGATGGTTTCCCCCTTTACGCTAGGTTCAGATTGGTTGTTGGCAGCATTGGCCTGCACTTGAGCATAGACCTTGTCAGGCAGTTCCCAAAGCTTGATGAAGCCACCAGCAGCTTCCTGATCAAATTCATCGGCAGAGGTATAGGTAGCCAGATTCTTGTCGTATAAGGAATTAGGCGACTTCCGACCTTCACAGACAACGTTGCCTTTAAACAGCTTGACCCGAACCGTACCGTTGACGTCTTTTTGCGTTTCTTTAATGAATGCTTGAATGGCTTTCATTAATGGCGAGTACCACAGACCATTGTAGATCAGGTTGGCCATCTTCAGTTCAACGACCGGCTTGAAGTGAGCTGCTTCACGTTCCAGAGTCAGGTCTTCCAGATCTTTGTGCGCCTTCAAAAGAACCGTAGCTGCAGGACATTCGTAGATTTCACGCGACTTGATACCGACCAGCCGATTTTCAACGTGATCGATCCGGCCAATTCCGTGCTTGCCGGCAATCTTGTCGAGCTTCATGATCAGTTCGGCCAGTGGCATGGCTTCACCGTTAAGGGCAACCGGCTTGCCGTGTGCGAATTGAATCTCCATGATTTCTGGCGTGTCCGGCGTTTTTTCAATTGGGTTGGTCCGGTCATAGGCGTCTTCAGGAGCGCTAGCCCATGGATCTTCAAGAATCCCACATTCATTGGCACGGCCCCACAGGTTTTCGTCAATCGAGTAGGGGCTTTCCATGGTGATTGGAACGGGAATGCCATTCTTCTTGGCGTAGTCGATTTCTTCTTCCCGTGACCAGTGCCAGTCACGAATCGGGTCCTCAATCTTCATGTCAGGAGCCAGTGCATGGATGCCGGCTTCAAAACGAACCTGATCATTGCCTTTCCCAGTGCAGCCATGGGCGATGGCGGTAGCACCGTATTCCTTGGCAACGGCAACGAGCTTTTGAACAATCAGAGGTCGGGAAAGAGCAGAAACCAGGGGATATTCTTGTTCGTACATGGCATTGCTTTGCAGAGCGGGCAGGACAAAGTTTTCCGCAAAGTCTTCTTTGGCATCGATAACGACGGATGCATAGGCGCCGACTTGACTTCCTTTGGCCTTGATGGCTTCCAGGTCCTTGCCTTCACCAACGTCAATACAGCATGCAATTACGTCGTAGCCTTTGTTCTTAAGCCAGGCAATAGCGACTGAGGTATCCAGGCCGCCAGAATAAGCTAAAACGATTTTTTCCTTTTCTTGTTTCATAAGTTCTTCCTCCGATATTTCTGTTTCTGATTGCTCTTAATTTATAATTGATTTATAAATTGTCATTAAATATACAGAAAAACGAATAAAAAGTCAACAATACTTTATATTTTTTAGTTTTATGCAAAAGATAAACACGAGTAAATAAAGGCTGCATAATTGCGTCAAACGTTTGCAGCATGGTATTTCACGTCCTTGGGAACTAAAGTGAGAAAATGGTTAAAAATTTTTATCCATTTTTCTATGCACCAAGCAGGCCGTCATCAGTCAGCTTGCTTGGCTATTGATTCAATATTCGTTGAAAACGATCTCAAAACGAAGCATATAAAAGGAAGAGAACCTTTTTGACTTGATAAAAAAATATTTCACAAATGTGGTATTTTACACTTGTGTTATAACACAGACGTGATATAATAAAAAACGTAAAGGAAGTGAGCATGGTGCGAATCGACATCAAGCATTATTTGGACGTGAATCACTTGACGATCTATCAAGTGTCCAAACGATCCGGCTACGGCTACACGACCTTGCACAAATCGTTCAACAAGGAGCAGACCAGTGCCACGCCGCTGAATCTGCGCGACTTGGATGCTTTGGCTCGAGCACAGCACCGCAAGATGTGGGAAGTGCTAAAAGAGCTGGAAGAGCATTACCTAGAGCGATAATCGCATAGTGTAGCAGTAGGAGGTCGAGTGTAACAGCATTAGGCCTTTTATTGACCACTGATTTAGCGAATTACAATTGAATATTAATAATAGGGGGAATAGCTTATGGCACAAATTCCAGTAGATCCATTCGATGACATGAATGACATTTTTAACCAGATGATGGGCGGCTTGAACGGTTTTAATACCGAAAATCGCCGCTATCTGATCAATGGACGTGAAGTGACCCCAGAAGAGTACGCTCAGTATCGAAGAACCGGCAAGCTGCCGCAAGCAGATGTCAAGCAGCCAACTGCGAAGGCACCTAAAAAAGGCGGCATGCTGGCCAAGCTGGGGCGCAATCTAACCGAAGAAGCCAAGGCTGGCAAATTGGATCCAGTGATTGGCCGTAACAAAGAAATTCAAGAAACTGCGGAAATCCTCAGCCGTCGGATCAAGAACAATCCAGTCTTGGTCGGTGATGCCGGGGTTGGTAAGACGGCGGTCGTTGAAGGATTGGCTCAGGCTATCGTCAACGGCGACGTGCCAGCCGCAATTAAAAACAAGCAGATCATCAGTATCGACATTTCCAGTCTGGAAGCCGGGACGCAATACCGAGGCAGCTTTGAGGAAAACATGCAAAAGCTGGTCGATGAAGTCAAAAAAGCCGGCAACGTGATCCTGTTCTTTGATGAGATTCATCAGATCATTGGTGCCGGCAGCTCTGGCGATGGCAATGGCTCAAAAGGGATGTCCGACATTTTGAAGCCCGCCCTGTCCAGAGGCGAGATTACGATTATCGGGGCTACGACGCAGGATGAATACCGCAACACGATCATGAAGGATGCAGCCTTGTCGCGGCGGTTCAATCCAGTGGTTGTCAACGCGCCAAGCAAGGAAGACACGTTTAAGATCCTACAGGGAATTCGGGGCCTGTATGAAAAGCACCATAACGTAACCTTGCCTGACAACATCTTAAAAGCTGCTATCGACTACTCGGTTCAATATATTCCACAGCGCAGTCTGCCAGACAAGGCTATTGACCTGGTCGACATGACGGCCGCGCACCTGGCAGCCAAGCACCCAGTCAAGGATGCCAAGGAGATTGAAGCTGAGATCAAGCGGATTGAAAAAGAACAGACCGCAGCCGCTGAAAAAGAAGACTATCAAAAAGCTCAAGAATGCAAAGACAAGATTGCCGAACTGAAAAAAGAACTGGCTGATCACTCGGCTTCCGAGAAAGTTACGGCAACGCCTAGCGATGTCGCTGACTCGGTAGAACGGCTGACTGGCATTCCGGTTTCTAAGATGGGCGCCAGTGATATTGAACGACTTAAAGGCCTGGTTGGGCGCCTCAAGAGCAAGGTCATCGGCCAAGATGAAGCCGTTGATGCCGTTGCCCGCGCAATTCGGCGGAACCGGGCCGGCTTTGATGAAGGCAATCGTCCGATCGGCAGCTTCCTGTTCGTTGGGCCAACGGGGGTCGGTAAGACTGAACTGGCTAAGCAGCTGGCTTTGGATATGTTTGGCAATAAAGACGATATTATTCGGCTGGACATGTCTGAATATGCTGACCGGACAGCCGTCTCCAAGCTGATTGGGACTACGGCTGGCTACGTTGGCTACGATGACAACAGCAACACGCTGACGGAAAAGGTTCGTCGTCATCCTTACTCAATCGTGCTGCTTGACGAAATTGAAAAGGCTGATCCACAAGTCATTACGCTGCTTTTGCAGGTGCTGGATGATGGTCGGCTGACGGATGGACAAGGCAATACGGTCGACTTTAAGAACACGATCATTATTGCCACCTCCAACGCCGGCTACTCCAGTGATGCTATGATCAAGGCAGCCGACAATAAGGAAGAAAGCCTGACCAAGCGGCTGGAGCCATACTTCCGTCCTGAATTTCTCAACCGGTTCAACGCCATTGTCGAATTCCACCATCTGACTAAAGAAGATCTTAAGCAAATCGTTGACCTGATGCTTAAAGACGTCAACAAGACCCTGGCTAAGAAGGGCATGGACGTTGCAGTCAGCGAGGAAGCCAAGAACTTCTTGATCGACCAAGGCTATGATGAGGCAATGGGGGCTCGTCCATTACGGCGGGTCGTTGAACAGCAGATTCGCGACCAGGTTACCGACTACTATCTGGATCATCTGGACGTTAAGCACCTGCGCGCCGACATGCAGGATGGCAAGCTGGTTATCAGTGAAAATAAAGACTATCAGGCACCAAAAGCAGAATAAGCAAATCAAAAAGAGCTGGCCAAAAAGCCAGCTCTTTTTTATCGGCGTTGATTCAAGTAGATGGCCAAAACGACGATCAGCGCCAAGACGATAATCGCCAGTCGCGGATTAGCCTTGAACAGTTCATGAAACAGATGATACTGGCCGATTCCCAATGGCATTGAGTCAAACATGGTTGTTCATTCCTTTTTAAACCTTTCAGCAATAACTGCCAGATTTAACTATATTTCGAAAAATTATAGCGCAATTAAGTTGTTGGTTCGAATCAAAAGGTGCGTTAGAATAAAAAAAGCAAGCGAAAGGAAGGTAGAACAATGCTTTTAACGACGTGGCAGATTATCAAGTTGATTATTTGGGGAATCATCATAATCAATGAAATTGCCGCGCTTTATACGGTGTTTCGTGAAAAGCGCGATATTGCCGCGACCTGGGCATGGCTGCTGGTCTTAACCCTAATCCCGGTGCTGGGCTTTATCCTATATGCATTTTTGGGACGCAAGCTGCCGCAGGACAAGATGGAGCGGATCCAATCGCAGACGGAACTGGAACTGAGCGCGGCCTTAGAAGAACAGAAAAAGCAGTTTTTGGATATGCCGCGGCCTAAAAAACAGACCATGCGTATGTATCGACGGACGATCATGCTGTTTCAAAGCATCGACAACGCATTTTTGACCCGGCATAATCAGGTTGATATCTATACGGATGGGCAAAGGCTGTTTCAAAAGATGTTTGATGATTTATCCAATGCCCAAAAAAGCATCCATATTGAGTTTTACACGATCTATAACGACCGGATCGGCAATCAGCTGCGTACGCTGTTGGAACAGAAGGCAGCAGAAGGCGTTGAGGTCCGAGTTTTATATGACTCGTGGGGATCGATGGGCGTTAAGCGCAGTTTTTATGATGCTTTACGACAAAATGGCGGTTTGGCGGAACCTTTCTTGATGACGCACAGCAACTTGTTTGATTTTCGGCTGAACTATCGTGATCACCGAAAAATCGTCACCATTGACGGCAAAATCGGCTACGTGGGCGGCTTTAACGTAGGTGACCAGTACTTGGGAAGACTGCCTAAGTTTGGCTATTGGCGCGATACGCATCTGCGTGTGATCGGCGGTGGCGTCTACTCATTGCAGCAGCGATTTATTCGTGACTGGAATGCCTCCCAACGCCACGTCCAGGACAAGATCATCCACTATCGGCCATATTTCCCACCGATTACGGTTAAACAGGGCAACACCGCTTTGCAGATCGTTTCCAATGGTCCTGAATCACCATTGGAAAAAATCAAGCTTGGCTATCTGCGGCTGATCAACGCGGCGCAGGATCATATCTGGATTCAAACGCCTTATCTAATTCCTGACGACAGTGTCTTGGATGCTTTGCGGATTGCCATTCATTCTGGTGTCGACGTTCGCATCATGATTCCATGCAAGCCGGACCATCCTTTTGTCTACCGAGCAACGCAGTACTATGCTCGTCAGCTGGCTAACGAAGGGGCAACGATCTATTTTTATCAAAATGGCTTCCTGCATGCCAAAACCATGGTCGTAGATGGCAAGATGGCTTCAGTTGGATCGGCCAACCTCGATTTTCGCAGCTTCAAGCTTAACTTTGAAATCAATGCCTTTATGTATGACCATCACATCACGGATCAACTAGAACAGATCTTTGTTAATGATATTCGTAACTGTAAGGTAATGACGCCGGAAATGTTCGCGGCTCAACCAGTATGGCTGCGCTTTAAGCAAACGTTCTCGCGCCTGTTTTCACCGATTCTGTAATGCTGGATGGGCGGTACAATAAAAAACACGATGACCAGGGATTGGCCATCGTGTTTTTTATTTCAACGGGTTAGGACGTCAGCTGGACTGACACATCGAAAAAGTTATCATTGAGGCGATTAAAAACCACCAAGTATGGAGTAGAGAGATTTGAATTTGAGATAAAAGATGACTTTATTGGGATGGAAGTCCTAACCTTGACTTAGTTATTGCTCACTAAGTAACAATTACATTAAACCACTTTTATCTGACAAAGACAACCAAGAAATCAAAATTTGCGATTTTTATTTTAAAACGGCTTGAAATGTTGATATCAAAGGTATTATTAACACGAGGTATTATTGATCATAAAATCACAATCTTTGTTGATTATAATTAAAAACAGAATTGACAGTCGCGGTCTTTAACGGCGGGGGTGCATGATAAAATTAAGTCAATCAATCAAAACGGAGGAGCGATTTAATGAGCAGCTTAAAGTTTATTTTGGGGACAGCCGCGTATGATCATCAGGCTGGGCTGCTGGCTGAAATGAAACAGCAGCTGGCCGCTGATCCTAAAGGCGAGTTCTTCTACCTGGTTCCCAACCATATTAAGTTTGCAACCGAAATCGAAGTACTGAATCAGCTGAAAAATACCGCTGACCAGGATCCGGATCAGCCATATGCTCAGATGAAGGTGCAGGTACTGTCGTTCAGTCGGTTGGCATGGTATCTGCTGCGCGACACGCCGGCTTTTCAGGCACCACGGCTTTCGCCAACGGGGCTGACGATGCTGACGGCTCAGATCGTCAACCAGCATCAAAATGAAATGCAGATGTTTGCCGGCGAAATCAAGCGGCCAGGTTTTATCAAGGAACTGACACAGCAGCTGACCGAACTGCAGACGGCTCGGATCGCACCGACTGACTATGCGGCCATTATGAAACGTGCACAGACCTGGGCCAAAGACAATCGTCAGATCTTAGATGATGTCTGGCAAGCTAAGCTTAAAGTCATTTTTCTGGTGTATGGCGAATTCGTGAAGGCTCTGGGCGACTATCAAGATATCAGTCAGATTGACGCGCTTTTGGTGAAGTATCTGCAGCAAAAGGATCTGTCACACGCCTATTTTTATCTGGACCGGTTTTCGCAGTTTACGGCTCGTGAGCTGCAGATCGTACAAGCGCTGATCAAAAATGCCCAGGCGACCACGATCGCACTGGTTTTGGATCGCCCATACCAAAATCAGCTGCCAGATGAGCATAATCTGTTTTATGAATCAGGGCGTCAGTACTATCGCTTGGCAAAATTCGCTAAGCAAACGCCGGGCGTCAAGCAGCTGGCAGACGTGATGGCCGACCAGCCGCGTGTTACTGCGGATCTGCAGGTGCTGGATCGGGTCTTGGCGGCTCAGGCTCAGATGCTGAATGAGCTGCCGAGCGCGCCGCTTCAAGATTCCCAAAGCATTCAGTTCTTTACGGCCCCCAAACGCGTGGCGGAGCTGAATCTGATCGCAGCCAAGATTCGTCAGCTGGTCAGCACGGGTAAATACCGCTATCGGGACTTCTTGATTTTGACGCGTCATCTGGACGGTTATGCCACGATGCTTGAGTCGGTTTTTAAAGCGCATGAGGTGCCGATCTTTAATGACCTTGAGCGTTTAATGAACAATCATCCCTTGGTAAATCTGATTGAGGCGCTGTTTAAGGTCTATCAGCGTCATTTTGCAACCAGTGACGTGATGCACCTTTTGAAGACAGGATTGCTGATTCCGCAAAAAATGCATGATGATCTGGGCCGGCTTGTTACCCGAAAATATTTCCAAAAGGCCGTCTACCAAACGGAAAACTGGTGTCTCCAATATGGCCGCACGGGTGATGATTGGCTGAGCAGTCAGCGGTGGCATTTTGATCCCAACGCAGATGCTGAAGAGCTGCGGCACCATCCGGATATGCAGAAACGCGATCAGTATGCCTCGGCACCATTAAACGTCGTCAAGGATTACGTCAGCGGACTGCAAAAATTTTTCAGCCAGCTTGATCAGGCAGAAAACGGCGCGGCGGCAGCCAAGGCACTGTACGGCTTTTTGGTCAATGCCGGCGTTGTCAAGCGGCTGGAGGAATGGTCGATTGCCGACAGCCGGTCTGATCTGGCAAGGGCGCAGGAACCCCAGCAGGTCTGGCAAGTCTTTTGTAATCTGCTGGATGAGTACGTGCAGATCTTAGGTCAGCAGCAGCCATTTTTAATTGATGAGTTTGCCGATTTATTGATGGCTGGTTTTGAGGCCGCGCAATACTCGCAGATTCCATCAACCTTGGATCAAGTCGTGATTTCGGAAACCGGGATCGTGCAAACCACTACGCGCAAGGTCGTCTTTATGATGGGCGCAACCAGCGACGTCATGCCGGAAGCTAAGTCAGCTACGGGACTGCTTAGCGATCCGGACCGTGAGCTGTTGAATGCCTGTCTGGATGACGAACAGTTTCTGCCAGCCAGCGGTGTTGAAAAAATGAGCAACGAGCCGTTTTTAAACTACCTGGGCTTTATGAGCGGCCGCCAGCGTTTGATCATTTCGGCACCGCAGATCGGCAATGATGAAAAACCGCTTAGTATGTCGCCTTATATGATTGATCTGGCGATGGCGTTTGATCGCTGGGATGCCGACAAGAAACGTCTCAAGGATGATCTGCCGTTTATGGCTCAGCCACAGGATACCGCGACCGCAGCCTGGCCGTTTGTCAGTGCGCCATTTGCCGTATTGGGTACGCTGATGCAGGTTAAGCGGCAGGCATTGGATGATCATCAGCCATTGGGCGCGGCCTGGCACTTTTTAAGCGAACTGATGGCGCAAAAGGTCAAGCGTTACGACTGGACGGCGCAAAGTCTTGACTATACCAATGAAACGACGCCGCTGCCGGCGGATCTGGCAGAACGGCTGTATGGTCAATGGGATCCAGAAGCACTGGATGCACGAACGCAGGCACTGCAGAATGGTGAACGGCCAGGCGAAATAGCACCCGCGCTGCAGCATGACACGCTGTATGCCTCAATTTCTCAATTGCAGGACTATTATCGCAACCCATATGAATACTTTCTTAAATATGGCCTGCGCATTCAAAAACGAGAAGAGCTGGAAATCTCGGCCGATAAATCCGGGACGTTTTTCCATGACAGTCTGGATCGCTTCATGCGGCTGCTTAGTGAGCAAGGCTTAGCACTCCGCCAATTGACCGATGATCAGCTGCAGCGTCTCACACATCAGGCAATGGCCTGGGCCTTTGATCAGCAGCCACAGTTGATTCAATTAACGCAGAACTATCAGCGACTGGCCTTTCGCAAGAGGCAGCTGGAACGTCTGGTCGAAACGATGACGAAGGTTTTGCGTGATCAGTCCAAGCTGACGCGCGCCAAAAACGTGGTAACGGAACAGAAATTCGGCGTGATGGACTTGAGCGATCGAGGCCAGCAGAGCTTTGCGCCATTGATCTATCCGCTTGATCATGGTCACAAGGTCTATCTGCGTGGCCGGATCGACCGGGTTGATTCCGTTGAGCTGAATCAGGAGCCTTATTTGATGGTGGTTGACTACAAATCCGGCAATCAGCAGTTTAATCTGGTCGAGGCCTATGACGGCTTGGCACTGCAGATGCTGTCATATCTAAACAGCCTCAGCCACCAGCTCAAGCTGAATCAGCAGTCGGCCAAGATTGCCGGGGCTTTGTACCTGCACCTGCAGAATCCTGTCTTTAAATGGGAGGATCTTAGCGGCAGTCTGGCATCTGAAGAATTAAAGAGTCATCGCTATCGAGGGGTCCTGCTGAACGATCGGCAATTGCTGAATGATCTGGATCAGGGCTTTGACAATTTCAAACCGCAGATTCTGAGCCTGCGTGCCTTTAAGAACGGCAATATCAAGGCCAACAGCGGTATGGCACTGGTTGATGAGTCACAGCTGGCTGCTCTTTTGCAGCGTAATCAAGAACGCATCGTCAACGCGGCGACGCAGATTTTTGCAGGGGACACGTCTTTGCGGCCATATCGGCTTGATAAGCGCGACGGCCTGCAATACAGCGACTATCAAGACATCTACCGCTTCGACCCAATGCTGGATCAAAAGAACTATCGCGACGTTTTGCTAACCGAGCGTGACGTGCAGGAAAAGCTGAAACAAGAATCACAGGGGGAAAAACATGAGTGATACCAGGTTTACGCCACAGCAGCAGCGAGCTATTGATGCCAGAACCCATGATATTTTGGTGTCGGCATCGGCTGGCGCGGGGAAGACAACGGTATTGGTTGACCGCGTTATCAAAATGCTGAAAGAAGATCCGAATCTCAATATCGATCAGCTGCTGATGGTTACTTTTACCAACGAAGCCGCCGACAACATGCGCGAGCGGATTCGGCGCCGTCTGGAAAAAGAGGCCAACAACCGTCATCTGCGCGATCAGATCAACCGGCTGGCGATTGCCCACATCAGTACGATTCATGCCTTTTGCCAACAGTTGATCAAGCGCTACTACTACTTGATTGATCTGGACCCACAGTTTCGCCTGCTGACTGATGAAACCGAGACGACGCTGCTGCAAGATCAAGTCTGGGATGATCTTAGAGAAGAACTGTATGCCAGAGACGCGCTGATTGAAGATCCCAGCCAGCGACCATTTGAGCGGCTGGTGATGAATTTCGTCAATGACCGCAGTGATGACGCATTGAGCGATATCGTGATGGAACTGGATCGAGTTGCCAATGCGCAGGCCGACCCGCATGCCTGGCTTTGGCAGCTGCCTAAATTATATGAGCTGAATGATGAAGAGCTGACCAAATCAAACTTTTACCAAAAACAGCTGCTGCCGGTCCTGCAGCGTGAACTAAAGCAGATCCATGCTGATTTTGTCACGCTGACTCATCAGGCTCAGGCAGCAGACTTGACGACGACTTCGCAGATGCTGGCTGACGATGCCGAACGGGTAGAGCAGCTGCTGAAGCTGACCGAAACCGGTACTTGGGACGCAATCAGCGCTCAACTGACCAAAAAAATGTTTCCAACGATCAAAGGCCGGCCCAAAAAAGATGAAACGGCTGCATTGGCGGCATATGATGCAATCAAGGACTCACGCAACGAGCTGCGCGAACAGATTCAAAGCCTGCATGATCACTACTTTATGGATGCCAAGCTGCTGATCAAGCTGTCGGCAGGGGCCAAGAAAGTCGTTGATGAGTTGGTTCAGGTAGCCTGGCAGTATCGCCAAAACTATCAGCAGATCAAGCTGCAGCGGCACCTGCTTGATTTTTCCGACTTGGAGCACTATGCCTACCAGATTCTGACGGTTGATACGAATGCCGGTAAGCAGACCTTAAAGAATCTGCAGCGGCACTATCGCGAAATTATGATTGATGAGTATCAAGACACCAATCCGCTGCAGGAAAAGATCCTCCAGCAGCTCCATGATCCAAGCGTCAACCGGCTGTTTATGGTTGGCGACGTCAAGCAGTCGATCTATCGGTTCCGGCAGGCTGACCCGACGATGTTTCTGCATAAATATGAAACGTTTGTCAGCGAGGATCAGCTGCAGCCGGATTCGCCAGGCGAGCTGATCAATCTGGCCGAAAACTTCCGCTCCATGCCTAACGTAACCGATTTTACCAACCTGCTGTTCAGTCAGCTGATGGATCATCAAGTTGGTGAGATGGACTATGATGAGGCTGCTCATTTGAAATTTGCCGCAAAATGGTATCCTAAAGAGCAGGTCAAGCCAGTTGAGGTGATGCTCTATGATGCCAATGCTGAGGACAACGACGCCAATGCCAGTCATGAGGCTGATCGTCAATCAGGCGAGCTGCGGATGGTCGGCATGCGGATTCGCCAAATGCTGGACAATCATGAACAGATTTTTGATCCCGACGCTCCCGATGGTCATCGTGACATCAAGCCAGGCGATATCGTGCTTTTGGAACGGGCCAAGTCAATCAACAACACGCTGGTCAACGAGTTTGCCTCATTGAATATTCCATTGACCGTTCATGGCGTGGAAAACTACTTTAAGTCGACCGAGGTACGGACGATCGTTTCATTGTTGAAGATTATCGACAATCCATACCAAGACATTCCACTGGTTGCCGTTCTGCGTTCGCCAATCGTTGGGCTGACAGAACCGGAAATGGCCTATCTGCGCATCAATGACCGGCATGATCAGTATTTCCAGGCATTGGAGCGTTTCGTGACGACCTACCATGACTTAAAGCTGCTTGATGATCACCCATATGGCATTGATCTGGCCGCGCTGCATCAAAAGACGGCCCGCTTTTTAGATCAGCTGCATGAGTTTCATAACATTGCCCAGCGACGTTCATTGGTTGAATTGATTTGGACGATCTATCAAGAAACTGGCTATCTGGACTATGTGGCCGGCATGCCAGGGGGACAGCAGCGGCAGGCCAATCTGCATGCCTTGTATGAACGAGCGCATGGCTATGAAGAAAGCAGCTTTAAAGGACTTTATCAATTCATTCGGTTTGTCGAACGCATGCAAAAACGCAATCAGGATCTTGGCGAGGCTCCCACGCAGCTTGCCAGCGATACCGTGAACGTCATGACGATCCATGGTGCCAAGGGGCTGGAATTTCCCGTGGTCTTTTTGATCGACACGGCGCATGGCTTTAAGGATGAAAACGGCAAGGCGATTATTGATGCCAACGCGGGTTTGGGAATCAAGTATCTTGGCCGGGCCGCGGATCAGGCGCCTGATGCATTGCCGCAGATTCTCTATGACCTGCCGCAGCGCAACCTGATTATTGAAGCCCAAAGAGCCAGCAGCCGAGCAGAGGATCTGCGGGTCTTGTACGTTGCCTTGACGCGAGCTCAGCAGCGTTTGATCATTACCGGTTCAGTCAATGAAAACAAAGAAGGCACTGGCCGCTCAGGATTGAAGCAGACCGCCAAGACTTGGCAAAAAGCCCTGCAGAGCAGTACTGCCATCATTGGTTCCCAGGCTCGGCTCAATGCCCATTCGTTTTTGGATTGGATCGGCATGGGAATGGTGCGGGCAGCTGATTTTGACCTGACTGATCTGGGGATGGAAGCCAACGATGATGAAGCCGCCTGGCAGACCAGCGCAGGTGATTTTTTTGCCCAGCGCTATAACCAGACGCAGGTTCAAAAACAGCTTGATGATCTGGCGGCGCAGCGTGGCGAACAGGCTAAGGAGACGACCGCGCCGGCAACCCAGCTGACGCCTAACCAGCAGCAGGCCTTTAAGCAGGTCGTGGAAATGGAATACCCGCATCCTGAAGCAGTGTTGACGACGGCCTATCAAGCGGTCAGCGACATCAAGCAGCTGTTTGCCGTCCAGGACCCTGATGATCGTGAAATGGGCCGACTGACGTTTGATCAGCAGCAGGTCAAGACAAGCGGCTGGTATCGTAGCGATGATTTTGCCCAGCCTAAGTTTATGACGACTCAAAAACATCAGCTCTCAGCAACTGAAATCGGAACGGCAACGCACCTGGTCTTTCAAAAACTTGATCTGAGCAGTGGTCAGGTAGATGCCAAACTGGTCAGCCAAACGATCGCTCAACTAAGAATGGATCAGCTGCTAAGCACGGATGAACTGGCTGATGCTATTGATATTGACGGCATCGTGGCCTTTTATCAAACTGAGCTTGGTCGGCGGATTTTGGCGCACGCGGCTAGTCTGCGGCGTGAGGCTCCTTTTTCCATGCTGATTAATGCCGCCCAGCTCTTTAAGAATCTGGCAGATGAAAAAGAGGATGCTCCCGTATTGATTCACGGGATTATTGATGGCTATTTTGTCGGTGATGATGGCTTGGAACTATTTGACTATAAGACCGATCATGTTGATCAATCAACGACAGCGCTTAAGGAACGTTCTGAGCAGCGTATCGTTGATCGTTACAGCGGGCAGCTGAACTTGTACGCCGGCGCACTGCAGAATGTCGAACGGCAAAAGGTTGAGCACCGGTGGCTGTATTTGGTGGCTACGCGTGAATTAAAAGAGATCTAAAAAATGGGGCTCGGCAGCTGTCGAGTCCCATTTTGGCTATTTTTCAATGATGCTTTCCTGCAGCAGACCGTCAAAAAAGTGCTGCAGCGAGATCTGACCGCCATTGTTTTGAACGCCTTTAAGCTTGAGTACTTCATTATGCACGTTTTTGTAGCCGAAAAGGTTGTTGGCATATTCCATTAAGATCTCGTTTTCCGGATAGTCCAAAAACATATTGGCAAGATTGTTGAGGCCGACTTTTAAAGCCCGGCGAATTCTTTGAAAGACGATTTTTTTGGTGTGTGCGTCAAAATGCAGCACGCTGGCAAAATCAATGTCGCTGAAGCCCAGTTTTTGATCCACCATTAATGAAATAATGCGAATGATGTCTTGGCAACCGGTTTCTGCCGTGATGCCCAAAAAGCGCAGAATCGATTTGATGCGGTCAACCTGTTGCCGCTGCTGAGACTGTGGCAGATGATAGGGGGCACTGCTGCCAACCAGCTCAAAGATGCGGTTGAGCTTATCGGTCATCAGCGTATAGCCGGCAATGAGTCGAATAATATGCTTGGTTTCGGCCAGGTTGATTGGCTTTTCTAAGAAGAAGTCAATGCCAGCCTGGTAGGCAGCCGTCCGCGTCTTAGCATCGCTTACCGAAGACATCATGATAAAATGCGGCTGACTGTTGGCGGCTTTAAGCTTTTCAATCAGCTGAATTCCTGACATTACTGGCATGCCATAGTCGACCAGCATGATGTCGACGCGCAGCCTTAAAAGGTCATCATAGGCCTGCTGAGGATTATCGGCGACCCCAACGATTGAATTGTTAAAGTCGTTTTCAATCAAATCGCTAAGCAGATCAACGGTATCCGGATCATCGTCAGCAATGTAAAAATTCATAAAAATACCTCCTAAAGCATAAACGTTCTCAAATTGAAGTTTTTGGAAACTTGTTGATGCTTCTTGAATTTTAACATTTTTATTTAACCAGCAACATCCCTTTTTGAGCGGTGATGTTTTATGCACCGATTTAATGCATATTTCTAAGATAGCGTTTACATTCCTTGATATATCAAGATTAAGATAACCTAAAAAATAAATTTTTCTTTTGAAGTATTTTGAATCAATGTGAAGATTACTGAAAACGGTTTCTATGATAGAAACTGTAATTAAGAAGGAGGAACTTAAAAATGTCATTTAACTTACGTAACCGCAGTTTCTTAACCCTGGCTGACTTTAACACCCGTGAAATGGAATACATGCTGAACCTGGCCGAAGATTTGAAGAAGGCTAAGTACACGGGCAATGAAGGCAAGCGTCTGGAAGGCAAGAACATTGCTCTGATTTTTGAAAAGAGTTCTACTCGTACTCGTTGTTCATTTGAAGTTGGTGCCAAAGACGAAGGTGCTCACGTAACTTACCTTGGCCCATCTGGTTCTCACATTGGCCACAAGGAATCCGTTAAGGACACGGCTCGCGTATTGGGTGGGATGTTCGATGGTATTGAATACCGTGGCTTCTCCCAACGCAACGTTGAAATTCTGGCTAAGTACTCTGGTGTGCCAGTTTGGAACGGTCTGACTGATGAAGACCACCCAACCCAAGTTCTGGCTGACTTCCTGACTGCTAAGGAAGTTCTGAAGAAGAACTACCAAGACATCAAGTTTGCCTTTGTTGGTGACGGTCAAGACAACGTATCCAACGCTCTGATGCTGGGTGCCGCTGTTATGGGTATGGAATACCACGTTGTAACGCCTAAGGAACTTGAACCAACTAAGGAAACGCTGGACAAGGCTAACGAAATTGCCAAGGAAACTGGTGCCAAGATCGTCGTAACCAACGACATCAAAGAAGGTGTCAAGGGCATGGACGTTATCTACGCTGACGTTTGGGTATCCATGGGTGAATCCGACGACATGTGGGAAAAGCGGATCAAGCTGCTGAAGCCTTACCAAGTAACGATGGACGTTATGAAGGCTACTGAAAACCCTAACGTTATCTTCGAACACTGTCTGCCTGCATTCCACAACCTGGACACTGAAGTTGGTCGTGAAATCGAAAAGAAGTTTGGCCTTAAGGAAATGGAAGTTACTGACGAAGTCTTTGAAAGCAAGCACTCCGTTGTCTTCCGCGAAGCTGAAAACCGGATGCACACCATCAAAGCCGTTATGGTTGCCACTCTTGGTGAATAATTAAACATCCACATCATTAATTGATTCTATTACCAAGGGGGAACTGCATATGGCTAAAGTAGTAGTTGCATTAGGGGGCAATGCTTTAGGCAAGACACCTGAAGAACAGCTTGAATTGGTTAAAAACACGGCTTGGTCTTTGATCAGCCTGGTATCTTCAGGCAATCAAGTAGTTATCAGTCATGGGAATGGTCCACAGGTTGGGGCGATCAACCTGGGGATGAACTATGCCGCTGAAAATGGCAAGGCACCTGCCTTCCCATTCCCAGAATGTGGTGCGATGAGCCAAGGCTACATCGGCTACCACCTGCAGCAGAGTCTGCAAAACGAACTGCACCGTCGCTGGATGAACAAGAACGTGGTTACGATGGTTACGCAAGTTGCCGTTGACCCAAAGGACCAGGCTTTTGAAAATCCAACGAAGCCAGTTGGTGATTTCTACACTAAGGAACAAGCCGAAGCAATCGAAAAGGAAAAAGGCTACACGTTTGTTGAAGATGCTGGCCGTGGCTATCGTCAAGTCGTTCCATCACCACTGCCAAAGCGGATCTTGGAAATCGACAGTATCAACAAGCTGATTGAAGCCGGCGACCTGGTAATCGCAGGTGGCGGGGGCGGGGTTCCCGTTATCTTTACTGATGATGGTCTGCAAGGCGTGCCAGCCGTTATCGACAAGGACCGGACGAGTGCACTGCTGGCCGACAACATCGATGCCGACAAGCTGATCATTCTGACGGCGGTTGACTATGTCTATGTTCACTACAACCAACCAGATCAAAAGACGCTGAAGAAATTAACGATTTCCGAAGCCGAGAAGTACATCGACGAAAAGGAATTCGCTGCCGGCAGTATGCTGCCTAAGATCGAAGCCTGCATGTCATTCGTTAAGGATCACCCAGACCGTGAAGCTATCATCACTTCACTGAGCGGTTTGAAGGATGCCTTGGCTGGCAAGCTGGGCACGGTTATCGTTGATGGCTAGTTCAAAATAACTCCTTAAATCCACTGACGTAAGTCTCCCAAGCATTAATACCAATAGCAAAAAGAGTCGTCTCGCAAAACGCGGGGCGACTTTTTTTGGGGGTCTTTGTTAAATCGTAGGTAGTGTTAGGGATCCCTAACTCGATATACATTGATTTTTACCTACTAGGCATCGCTTTTTTTAAATTGTTGCAGCAAAAAAGGATCAGCCTTGTCTGGACTGATCCTTATTGATTAATAGTCGCCGTTTAAGATGGAGTTTTTAACGACCACATAGTCAACTTTGGTAATTGACTTGAGGTCGCGGCCCCCAGCGTATGAGATGGATGACTGCAGATCTTCTTGCATTTCCAGCAGCGTGTCTTTAATCGAACCACGGAATGGTACCAGCATCTGCTTGCCTTCAACATTGCGGTAGGCGCCTTTTTGCACTTCGGAAGCGGATCCCCAGTACTGCTTGTAGCGCTTGCCGTCGATGGTGATCAGATGACCAGGTGATTCTTGATGACCGGCCAAGAGCGAGCCGATCATAACCATTGAGGCACCGAAGCGGACTGATTTGGCAATGTCGCCGTTATGCCGAATCCCACCATCGGCAATCAGCGGCTTGCTGGCGGCCTTGCTGCACAGACGCAGTGCGGCCAGCTGCCAGCCACCAGTGCCAAAGCCGGTCTTGAGCTTAGTGATGCAGGCTTTACCAGGGCCGACGCCGACTTTGGTAGCATCGGCACCGGCATTTTCCAGTTCACGAACGGCTTCCGGAGTGGCAACGTTGCCGGCAGTTAAGAATGATTCAGGTAATTGTTGCTTAATATAGCGAATCATTTTAATTACATAATCTGAGTGTCCGTGAGCAACATCAATCGTAATGTATTCCGGGACTAAATGTTCGGATTTTAATTGATCGATAAAATCGTATTCACTATCTTTGATTCCAACTGAAATGGAGGCAAACAAGCCGCGATCGTGCATGCGCTTAACAAAGTCGGCACGGTCTTCGGGCTGGAAACGATGCATTACATAGTAGTAGTCGTTTTGGGCCAGCCAGATTGCCAGATCCTCGTCAATTACGCTTTCCATGTTGGCAGGAACAACGGGAATCTTGAAAGTCTTGGGACCAAACTTAACGCTGGTATCGGCTTCGCTGCGACTCTTGATGATGCACTTGTTAGGCACCAGTTGAATGTCATCGTAATCAAAAGTTTCCATGAGTCAAGGCTCCTTTTTGGTAAAAATGTAATACGTTAAACCTTAGCTATTATGCACAAACAAATTCATGGCGTCAAGTATAAAACGCACATTTTTAATCGGTCTTTTTGAAAATGTTCGGTTAATATCTTGCAAATTTTTGGTAAATCGTATAATATCATTAAGTAAGTACGTGCTCATAAAGAAATTTTGGATGAGGTGACTAATTAATGGCATCAGTAGTAATCGTCGGCAGTCAATGGGGCGACGAAGGCAAGGGCAAAATGACCGACTATCTCAGTCAGGAAGCCGATGTCGTCGTTCGTTCGCAGGGGGGCAACAATGCCGGCCATTCCATTAGCTTTGACGGCAAGAAATTTGCTCTGCGCTTGATTCCATCAGGGATTTTCGGCGCTAAGAAGCTTTCCGTGATCGGTAATGGGGTTGTGGTAAATCCTAAGGCGCTGCTCGAAGAAATCCATTACTTAAACGATAATGGCATCAGCACGGATGGTCTTAGAATCTCTAACCGCGCCCACGTTACCCTGCCTTACCACCTGCTGCTTGACAAGTGCCAAGAAGAAGCCAAGGGTGACAAGAAGGTTGGCACGACGCAAAAGGGGATTGGCCCAACCTACATGGACAAGGTTGCGCGGACCGGGATTCGGATGTGCGATCTGCTGGAACGCGATGTCTTTGCTGAAAAGCTGCGGGCTAACCTGGCTGCTAAAAACGAGCTGTTTACGAAGATCTATCATGTTGAACCGCTCGAATTCGATGACATCTTTAATGAATATTACGAGTACGGTCAAGAACTGAAGAAATACGTTACCGACACTTCGCTGTTGGTTAACGATGAATTGGATGCCGGCAAAAAAGTACTGTTTGAAGGTGCGCAAGGTACGATGCTGGATATCGACGATGGTACCTACCCATACGTTACCTCTTCTAATTCTGGAGCTGCCGGTGCACCAACTGGGGCGGGCGTTGGACCTAACCAGATCGATACGGTCGTTGGCATCTGCAAAGCCTACTGCACGCGGGTTGGGGCTGGTCCTTTCCCAACCGAGTTGCACGATGAGATTGGCGCCCACATTCGCGAAGTTGGTCATGAATACGGGGTCGTAACCGGTCGTCCACGGCGGGTTGGCTGGTTTGACTCGGTTGCCATGCGTCATGCCCGTCGTGTTGATGGCATGACCTACCTGAGTCTGAACCTGCTTGACGTCTTGTCTGGCTTAAAGACGGTCAAGATCTGCAAGGCCTACCGTTTAGATGGTCAAGAAATCGACTACTACCCTGCCAGCTTGGCTGAACTGGATCGCTGCGAACCGGTTTATGAAGAGCTGCCGGGCTGGGAAGGCGACATCACGCAGATCAAGAGCTATGATGAGTTGCCAGAAAACGCCAAGAACTACTTGAAGCGGATCTGTGAACTGTCACAAACGCCATTGGCTACGATTTCAGTCGGCCCTGACCGTGAACAGACGATTATTCTGCATGACCCTTGGCTGGGCTAGACCTTGGCAAATCTATCAATCAGGTCCAGCCGTCGCTGATGGTTGGATCTTTTATTATGGTTTGATTAGAATTGGTTCTGGCGGTTGACACTGCTAATCGAGGCAGTTACACTAACAGATAAAGTATGAGCACCTTTAACTTGGTCCCGTGAGGCTGAAAAGGAACGGATAAATGTTGCGTCTCCTCGTTTTGGTGCGAAGAGACGTTTTTTCTTTCAGCAAATAAAATAAAGGAGTGAACTTCATGGCTCATGAAATCGTTGACGGTTCAAGCATGCAACGGGCACTGACCCGAATTACCTACGAAATTATCGAACAAAACAAGGGTGTCGAAAACCTGGTCTTTGTTGGAATCAAAACGCGCGGTGTCTACCTGGCCCAACGTCTTGCCAAGCGCATGGAACAGTTGGAAGGGGTCAAGGTACCAGTAGGAACGCTTGATATTACGCTGTATCGTGATGACCGTCATCGTCCAGATCATAAGGTTGAGCCTGAAGTCAAGACTACTGACCTCGGCGTCGACATCAACGATAAGCACGTTATCTTAGTCGACGACGTTTTATTCACGGGGCGGACGGTACGAGCTGCTTTAGACGCCTTGATGGATATGGGCCGGCCTAAGCGCATCTCGCTGGCGGTCTTGGTTGATCGTGGTCACCGCGAGCTGCCGATTCGACCTGATTTTGTCGGCAAGAACATTCCAACGTCAACTAATGAAACGGTACACGTGGCGGTCGAAGAATACGATGGTCATGAAGATATCTCAATTGAATAGTCTAACTTAGCGTTGCCATTTAATGAACTCCAGAGAGGGTCAAACGGTGCGGTGAGGTTTTTAACCGACCTTAAAAAGCATCAGTGCTCTCCTGAAGTGAGCAACTGATGCTTTTTTCGAAAGGGGAAAATTATGAGTCGTTTATCAGTTTCACTTCCAGGCCTGCATTTGAAGAATCCGGTAATTCCTGCCAGCGGAACCTGCTGGTATGGTCAAGAGATTGCCCGCAACTATGATTTAAACAAATTAGGCTCCTTGGTCATCAAGTCAACCACCAGTCAGCCACGCAAAGGCAATCCTGCGCCACGGGCCTGTGAAACGTCTGCCGGCTGGTTGAATGCCTATGGTCTGAACAATGCCGGGGTTGACAACGTGGTCCAAGAAAAGCTGCCATGGTTGGCGCAAAACTATCCTGAACTGCCAGTGATCGCCAGTGCAGCCGGTTTTAGCGAGGAAGAATATGAAGCAGTAGCGGCCAAGCTGGGGACCTCGCCTTACGTCAGTGCCATGGAACTCAATGTCTCCTGCCCCAACGTCAAGCATGGCGGTCTGGCAATGGGAACCGATCCGGAATTGTTGGAACGCTTGACGCGGCGCTGCGTAGCGGTTTCCAACGTACCGGTCTACGTTAAGCTGACGCCAAACATTACCGACATCGTTCCGCTGGCTAAAGCCGCAATCAATGGTGGCGCGGCCGGCTTGACGATGATCAACACTTTAACCGGCATGGCAATTGATCTGAAGACGCGCAAGCCAAAACTGGCCAACGTCACGGGCGGGCTTTCCGGGGCAGCCTTAAAGCCAATTGCACTGCGCATGATTCACCAGGTTCGCCAATTCTCCAACATTCCGATTATTGGCGTTGGCGGGGTCGAGACTCCAGAAGACGTTTTGGAATTTATGATGGCTGGTGCCAATGCGGTTGAGGTTGGCGCGGCCAGCTTCCATGATCCATTGGCCTGTCCTAAGATTATTGACCAGTTGCCGACGGTGATGGATTATTATGGTATTGAGAAATTGACAGATCTGAATGAGGTACGATTTTAATGGAACGATTTGAACCAATGGTGGCCATTGACGTTGACACGAAGCAGGCCGCATTGAAGCTTTTTGATGAACTCGCTAACGACACGGATCACACGCCGATCGTCAAAATTGGGATGGAGCTGTACTACGCGTTTGGTCCGGGCATTGTTAGAGAAGCCAAGCAGCGCGGCTTTAAGATCTTCTTGGATTTAAAGCTCTACGACATTCCCAACACCGTTAAGCGGGCGATGACGGCAATTGGCAAGATGGGCGTATCCTTTGTGACAACGCACGCGGCTGGCGGCAGTGAGATGCTGCAGGCAGCCAAGGCGGGGCTGGCAGAAGGTGCCAAAGCGGCCGGCTGTCCAATGCCTAAATTGCTGGCCATTACGGAACTGACTTCGATTGATGATCGGATTCTGCATGAGGAACAGCACGTTGACTTCAGCTTGATCGAAGCCGTACAGAACTACGCGCAGCTTTCGGAAAAAAACGGTCTGGACGGGGTCGTCTGCTCAGCTCAAGAAGTCAAGGCGATTCGCGAAGTTACCGGTCCCGATTTTCTGTGCGTTACCCCAGGGATTCGGCCTAATCTGCAGGTTCATGATGATCAAAAACGGGTCGTTACGCCACAGCAGGCTCGCGATCTGGGCAGCAATGGGATCGTGGTTGGCCGGCCGATTACGCTGGCGGAAGATCCAGTCAGTGCCTACCAGACGATTCGTCAAGCATTTATGGAAGGGGAAAACTAAATATGTCAACACAAGCCGAAATCGTTGCTAAAGATCTTTTAGACATTCAAGCAATCACCTTAAGCCCCGACAAGCCATTTACCTGGGCCAGCGGACTGCACTCGCCAATCTATACTGACAATCGGCTGACGATCTCTTATCCAGCTGTTCGCCGCAATATCTATGAAGGCATGGTCCAGCTGATCAACGAACATTTTCAAGACGTCGATGTAATTGCCGGGACCGCTACGGCTGGGATTCCCCACGCGGCCTGGGTTGCCGAAGAAATGGGCCTGCCGATGATCTACGTGCGTTCCAAGCCTAAGGATCATGGTCAGGGCAAGCAGACGGAAGGCGTTCTTTATGAGGGTCAGCGCGTGGTTGTGATTGATGATCTGATCTCGACTGGCGGCAGCGTCTTAAAGGCCGTTAAAGCCGTTGAAAAAGAAGGCGCCGATGTGGTAGGCGTGGTTTCCGTCTTCACCTATGAACTGCCGGCCGCCGATGACAACTTCCAGCAGTTTGGCATTCCATACTACTCGGTAACCAACTACACGACTTTGATTGAGACTGCTGAAAAGACTGATTTAATCGACCGCAATCAAATGAAGGATCTGCATGAATGGCGCAAGGATCCCGCTGCTTGGTCAGCTCGTCATTAAAAATAAAAAACGATAGCCAGATTCGCTATCGTTTTTTATTTTTGCCGATATTTTTCTTTCCAATAGCCGGATTGGGTCAAAAGCTCTTTTGAACGCTCATCGGCTGGATAGTATCCTTTGGTGAACAGATGTCTAAAGTACATCATGTTGTAAAAGAAGCAGAAGAACAGTGTTGGCCATGGGAAATCAAGCATCCAGTTCCATTTGAAAAACAGACCGACCAAAACATAGTCCAGATCCAAGACGATCATTAAAAAGAAGTTGTACCAGTCATTGCGGAATAAAGCTGGAAACGGGCCGAACAAAAAGACAGTCCAAGAAAAACCTACCTTGGCAATGCGCATTTCACCCTCATCGTTTTTGATCTTGGCGTAGTTTGGCGGTATTGGCAGATTATTAAAAAAATCCTGATTATTTTGATTATTATTGCCAAATGGATTCTGCATCCGTCCAGGCCTCCCTTTGTACGTTTATCCATTAATCATAACATAACTGAGAATGCGGACCTAATAATGTCAACAGTTCAATCATGCTTTCTTCATATTCAAATGTTAAACTTAAGCAGTAAGTGCGAGCAAAGAAAAGGGTGAAAAAATGCTGTTATTTTTAAATGATAACCTTCAGCGCAATCAATCAGGAATTGAGCACGCCCAAATCAAGCGACTCAATCTGTTTAAAAAATTCAATCAGCCAGCCAAGATCGTGACGCGGCAGTATTCCAACGAGCTGCATCTGGTTGTGGAAGCAGCTGGGATTAAGGATCAGGATTTTATCAATCTATTCGACTATTTTCAAAATGCCTGCCTGGTGCCGCATCGGATCGTCAAGCTTCAGGATCTGCATCTGAATCCAAAGTGGAAACGCAAGGCAGATGGCATCAGCTACAACTACTATGACGGCAAGACGCGGGTCATGTACGTTCGCCGTCGCAATGATCGTGATCGCAGCATCATCAATCTGCAGTATTTTGACCATTTCGGCAAGCTGTTGAAAGTAGTCTGGTATGACAATCGGGGATTTGCTTCGGTTGAACAGTTGTATGACTGGAATGGTCAGATTGCCGTGGAAAACTATCTGCGCCCCGATGGCCAGTTGGCGCTGCAGAAGGTGAACTTTAAGGATCGGCGCCAGCAAAAAGCAACCAGCTATCATTTGTTTAACTGGCATGGTCAGGACTGGCAGTTTGCCAATTTTGACGAATTGACGCGCTTTTTCTATGATCAGTTGGCCGTGGATCCTGCCTTGAATAGTGACGGTCCGCTGGGGTTGGTTGTGGATCGCGTCTATGAATTGGGCTGGGCAGTCTTAAACATGCATCATCGCGTTTTCCGCGTCATGCAGCTGCATAATGATCATGTCAACAATCCCAGCGACATGCTGCATTCAACGCTAAACTACAACTATCAATGGGGATTGGATCATCTGAAGGACTGGGATGGCATTATTGCTCTAACGCCGCAGCAGCAGGCTGACGTCCAGGATCGTTTTGGCAAGCAGGGCGTCAAGATCTATCGGATTCCAGGGCCAATCGTGGCTGATGAGGTCTTGGCAGCGCCGCATGTTGATTTTGCTAAGCGACAGCGCGATCTGGTCGTGATGGTAGCGCGGCTCTCACCAGAAAAACAGCAGGATCATCTATTGCAGGCGTGGCCTAAGATTCTGCAGCAGGTTCCTGATGCCCAGCTGGAGCTTTGGGGATATGCCAATGATAATTTCGACCAGAAGCTCAAAGCTCAGGTCAGTGCCGAGCAGATTGAGAACTCAGTCACCTTTTGCGGCTATACGACCGATGTCAATGCAGTCTATGAACGGGCGCAGCTATTGATTTTACCCAGCCGTGCGGAAGGTCTGCCGCTGTCTTTGGTGGAGGCGCAGTCGCACGGGCTGCCAATTGTGGCCAATGACATCAAGTACGGTCCGGCCGATGTCGTGATTGATCAACAGGATGGGCTGCTGACTAAAAACGGCGACATTGACGGGCTGGCACAGGCAATCATCAGCCTGCTGACCGACCAGAAGCGACTGGCTGAGTTTAGCGCGCATGCCTATCAAGACAGTGCCCGCTACTCGGCAGCCAATGTCATGAAACTATGGAACGAGCTGCTTGATGATATGCCAAAGGAGGTCGCTGACTGATGGATTTCTTTGTTAATCAGTATCTGCTGGGGAAAAACTCCAGTGTCGAACATGCCGAATTAAAGCGTCTGCAGCTGTTTAAGGATCATCAGGCGCCGGCCCAGCTGGTTACGCGCGATTTTGATCCAGTGCTTCACCGGACGATGCAGCGTTTTGGCGTCACCAATGACCAACTGACCAATCTATATGATTTTTTTGCCCAGACGACTGACTATCAGGGCCAGCCGCTGCATACCGAGGACCTGAAACTGGCCGTCGACTATCAGATCGGCACAGGCAACAACTTTCGCGAGGTTAGAGACGGGGGACGCTTGGCAGCAACGATCTATTTTGCCGGTGGGACGATCGGTCAGATTCATCACATCGACTGGTACGATCAGACCGGCAGCCTGACTTTGCGCAATACTTATGACATTCGGGGCTTTAAGGCTGTTGATGAATTCTTTGGTCAGGATGGTCATGAGTTCAATGCCCGCTACTATCGCCCCGATGGTCAGATGTATCTGGAACGCTACTTTGTCAAATCGGTCCAGAACACGCCAATCAATTCGCTTAATATTTTAAAAAACTGGCATGGTCAGGATCATTGGTTTGCCAGTGAAAATGAAATGTTTGCCTTCTTTTTGGATGAATTGAATCGTGCTCATGGCGAGAACAACGTCTTTATCGCGGATCGGCCGGCTGTTGCCATTGATCCGATTCTGCACATGCATTCCAAGGTCCATCGCTATCTGTGGCTGCCAATGAGTCACGTCAATGATGGTCAGGATCCACTGAAGGCGCCTTTGAACAGCCTTTTGCAAAACGCCCTGACGGAAAATCTGCAACGCTGGGATGGTATTATCGTGATGACGCAGGCGCAGGCACGTGTTTTGCGTCAGCGCTTGGGCAAATCGGCACGTGTTTTGACGATTAACGGCACGCCGGTTAAAAAGGCGGCCAAGCGCGTCAAAATGACTGACCGGCTACCTAACCAGCTGATCAGTGTCGGCCGCCTGGGCTATGACAAGCAGACTGATCAATTGCTGCAGGTATTTGCCAAAATCAAAGCTGCCGTACCTGACGCGAAATTAACGCTTTATGGCTATGGTGCACCTAATGATACGGCTAACTTCAAGCAACTGGCCAAAGACCTTAAGATTGATGATGCAGTTGAGTTTGCCGATTATCAATATCCGTTGGATGCTGCTTTTGATCAAGCCCAGCTGCTGCTCAATACCAGTCGCATCGATGCGCAGCCTTTGGCAATGGGGGAGGCGCTGGGGCATGGCGTTCCAGTCGTCAGCTACGACTTTTCGTATGGTCCAGACGAGATGATCGTCAATTATGAAAATGGCCGACTGATCGCGCTGAATCATTCTGCCAGCATGGCTAAGGCCGTCGTTGAGCTTTTAAGCAGTCCGGCTAAGCTCCAGCAACTGAGCGATCACGCCTATGACGATCTGGACAATATCAGTGCCGCGGTAACCTGGAAACAGTGGCAGGCAGTCAAGTAAGTAGTGAGTTAGGAGCTGACTTTAAACGATTTTCGTTCAATGGCTGCTACCGTGGACTGCGTCATTAGTAATCAGTCGCTGACCAGTATTGGCTCGTCAACGGTTAAGCTGGTCGGCAGCATAACGGCTCAAGTGCGAACGCGGCTGCCAAGCTGGTTGCGGCCTAATTGGCTTCACAATCCCAGCCGTTCAGTGCTATCAAGGCTGAAGCTGACTCATCAAAAAAACTGCAGTCGGCAGGCGGCTGCAGTTTTTATTTAGAATCAGATTTTAGCGGCGACTGAGCTTGACGACGGCTTCACAGCGCGGCGTCTGCGGCATCATATCGACAGGCTGAATCCAGTCGACGCGATAGACGCTGGAAAGTCGTGCCAGGTTTTTTGCCATGGTCGACATGTTGCAGGAAACGTAGGCGAACTTGGCGGGCTTAGCTTTAAGAATCTGTTCGATCAAGGCTTCATCCAGACCAGTACGCGGCGGATCGACGACTAGAGCATTGAATCGGAATCCTTCAGCCTGCCAACGCGGCATGACTTCTTCTGCGGTGCCGACTTCATAGCTGGCGTTTTGGATGTCGTTAAGCTTGGCATTGCTGTTGGCATCGGCCACGGCTTCTGGAATGACCTCCATCCCGCGTACGCTTTTGACGCGGCTAGCCAGGGAAAGTCCAATTGTCCCAATCCCCGCGTAGGCATCCACCAAGACGTCATCGGGCCCAAGCTCCATGGCTTTGGCTGCCTGTTCGTAGAGCGTTTCGGTCTGAGCCGGGTTCAGCTGCAGAAACGAACGGGCACTGAGATGAAAATCAAGTCCCATCAATGATTCGGTAATGTATTCCTGACCGGCCAGATGAATCGTTTGCTCACCCCAAACCAGCGGCGTATCGCCAGGGTTGACGTTTTGCTCGACCGATTTAACCTCAGGCAGCTGTTCAGCGATCATGGCCAAAAGCGGTCCCTTATGAATCAGCTTGGCAGTATTGGTAATCAGGGTCACCTGCAACTCGCCGGTTGCCAATGACTCCCGAATCGCGATCGTTTTAATGATCCCGCTGTTGCTGGTCTCATCGTAGGCGGGAATCTTTAGTTCATCCAACATCTTGACGATTGCGCGCATGGCTTTCATCGTCCCTGGCATCTGAACGGCACATGTTGGCATGTCAACCACGTCATGACTGTTGGCACGGTACAAGCCGGCAACCAAATGGCCATCTTGTTCGCGGATCTGGAATTGGGCCTTGTTGCGGTAGCCGTATTGTTCTGGGACGGCAATTGTTGGGCGTACGTCATAGTTTTGCCATCCCCGCGGCTTAAATTTGGCCAGACTGTCTAAGACGACCTGCCGTTTGAACTTTAACTGCTCTGGGTAGGCCAGGCATTCAAATTCAAAACCGCCTGCTTGATCGGCATAGCTGTCGCGCGGCTCAACTCGGAAGCGGCTGGGTTTGCGCAGCTTATGAATCTTGGCTTCCAGGTAACGGGGATGGATGGCAGTAACCTCAGCTACTACGACTTCATCTGGCAGGGCACCAGGGACAAAGCAGACCTTGTGTTTAAAGTAGCCGATTCCCTGGCCTTCGATCCCCAGTTTGCGAATGGTCAGCGGGAAGCGATCGCCAAGGTTGACTTCGACTTGGGGCTGTGGGCGTGGGCTTTTTTGTGGCCGACGATGATTGAAGCGGGTGTGATTTTTTTCCATTGTTTTTCTCCGTTCTGTTGCGTTCCAGTGGTCTTATTTTAGCACATTGGTAGAATGGCCAAAAATTATTTGTGATTTTTATTAAAAATGCATTGACTAAAAATTAACCTTGCATTAGTATATTGTTAAAAGTTAATCATATCGAATGCAATGAAGAAAGAAGAGTAGTCTTTGGCCACCGTCAGCGAGTCCTGCTAGGTGTGAGGGGATCGGTTAAAGTCTTAGGCGAAAATCACTTTCTAGTTTTCATCCTTAAACCAAGTAAGGATGGATGGTCGCACCCATTACCGTGCACGCGTATCGCTCCAGCTTAAATGGGGGCCGTACGTAAAAGACTGTGTCAGCGATGGCATGGTGAACTAGGGTGGTACCACGCGATTGCGTCCCTTGGCCGAATTTTCGGTCAAGGGACTTTTTATTTTCGGCGCAGCCAGTATTCGACATGAGTGATTTCTAATTTTAATTCATTTCGGAGGCAAAAAAATGGAACAACTCACATCGAAAAAACTAACGGCCAAGCAGTATCTGGTCGTGGCATCATTGCTGTTTGGTCTCTTCTTTGGGGCCGGCAACCTGATCTTTCCCTTGCATCTGGGTCAGCTGGCCGGCAGTCACTGGGTCGGTGCGGCAGTCGGCTTTTTAGTAACCGGGGTCGCCTTGCCGCTGCTGTCGGTCCTGGCCGTTGCGGTAACGCGGGCTGAAGGGGTTTTTGACATCGGTCGGCCATTAGGAGTTGGTTTTGCTTTGGTCTTTATGGTCTTGATTCACTTTACGATCGGACCGCTGTTTGGGACGCCACGGACGGCTACGGTTTCCTACACGGTTGGGGTCGCACCGTTTGTTCCCAAGGCTGATCAGACGCTGGCCCTGTTCTTGTTCTCATTGGTCTTCTTTGCTTTGGCCTTTGCATTTGCCTATCGTGAAAATGACATCTTGACCAACGTCGGTAAGGTTTTGAATCCAGTCTTTTTAGTCCTGTTGTTTGTCGTTTTTGCCGTTGCGTTCGTTAATCCGTTTGCCAATCCATTCCAAACGCAGGCAACGACAGCTTATGTGCATGGCGCGTTCGTCAATGGCTTTTTGCAGGGCTACAATACGATGGATGCCTTGGCTGGTCTGGCTTTTGGGGTTACGGTCGTGACAGCGGTTCGTCAGCTGGGCCAAAAGCGGGATAGCGACGTTGCCAAAGTGGTTGCCAAATCAGGCGTCCTGGCAATGAGTGCCGTTGCTTTGATCTATGTGCTGCTGATCGTGGTTGGTGCGATGACTCTAGGCCGGTTCAAGGTTTCAGCTGATGGCGGGGTGGCCTTTACGCAGCTGGTTAATGCCTATGCTGGCCGACTGGGACAAGCCGTCTTAGCTGTTTTAATCACGGTCACCTGCTTAACGACGGCGGTTGGTCTGGTGGCAGCCTTTGCGCAGGACTTTCACAAGCATTTCCCACAGTTGAGCTATCATGCCTGGCTGTTCTTGACGACTTTGGCCTCATTTTTGGTTGCCAATTTTGGCTTGGAACAGATCATTGCCTGGTCAACGCCAATGCTGATGTTTCTGTATCCATTGGCCATGGTCCTGATCCTGCTGTCGGTTGCCTCGCCGTTGTTTAAGCGGGATGGTGCGGTTTACTTCTTTGTTGTCTTGCTTACCGTCGTGCCGGCATTAGGGGATATGGTAGTTTCCTTCCCAAGCGTAGTCAGTGCCAGCGCGTTTGGCAAGCTGGTGGCTAGCTGGCGGGCTTCCTTGCCACTGGCTGCCTATGGCCTGTCATGGCTGGTTCCGGCACTGGTTGGATTGGCACTGGGCTTGATGGTGCACTGGTATCGAGAGCACAGTCTGGCAGCAGCTGGTGAAGAAAACTGATCAAAAGGTCAACATGTTTCGTAATTAGGTTTACCGGACAGTTGGTAAAAAGTAATTAAATCATTATTGAACAAACTAAGCTGTTATCTCAACGTTTAGATAACAGCTTTTAATTTGATTACAATTTTATTCATTTCACAATTTGAAATTCTTTTCACAAAATTTGTGCGAAGCTATACAATTTCGCCAAAATTTATATTAAAATAGGCTAGCGCAATAATGCCAAGTATGGAGAGTATTATCATTAATAAGGAGTGAATGAATTTGAAGATTGTTGGGATTCCTGGCTCTAATGCCAACCATTCGTACAATCGCATGCTGCTTGAATACATCAGCAAAGCCTATGAACATGATATGACGGTCGTTGACGTGCGCAAGATTCCACTGTTCAACGAAAGCGCCAAAGAAACGCCGGCTGCCATCCAGGCCATGTCAGACGCGATCGATGCTGCCGATGCCGTAGTGATTGCCTGTCCTGAAACTGATCACTCAGTACCTTCTTCTTTAAAGAGCATCATTGAATGGCTTTCCTATCAGCTGCATCCATTTACCAACAAGCCGGTGCTGCTGGTTGGGGCTTCTACTGACGCGCAAGGCTCTTCACGGGCTCAGGTTGACCTGCGTGACGTTATGATCTCGCCGGGGGTCAACGCGCGCGTCTTTCAAAAAGAAGACTTCTTTATGAGTTTTGCCCAGAATCTGTTTGATGAAAACGGCGATATTACCGATCCTGGTACGATCAAGTTCTTAGACAAGTGTCTGCGCGACTTTGAATGCTTTGCGATCGCCAATGATCAAGAAGTTAAGTTGGAAGAAGCAGCATTGGCCAAAGCGGAAAAGGAGGCTGCCAAGTAATGAAATTTGTTGCAATCGTCGGTACGAACGCCGACTTTTCCTACAACCGCGTTCTTTTGCAGTTTATGAAGAAGCACTTCTGGCGCATGGCAGAGATTGAGATTGCCGAAATCAAGGATCTGCCGGCTTTTAGCAAGGACGTGCCTTTTGAGGAAACGACGCCGGTCTGGAAACTTAAGCAGCAGATCAACGCTGCTGATGGGGTAATCTTTTCTACTCCCGAATATGACCATGCCGTTCCAGCCGCAATGAAGAGTGCTGTTGAATGGCTATCATATCAATCCAAGGTCCTGCATGGCAAGCCAGCAATGATTGTGGGGGTATCCTATGGTCGCCAGGCTTCCGCACGAGCTCAGCAGCAGATGCGCAAGATGCTTTTGAGTCCTGACTGCAATGCCAACCTGCTGTCTGGCAACGAGGTGCTGATCGGCAATGCTGCCAAGGTCTTTAGCAAGGATGGCCGTCTGACTGACCAGGCCTGCGTTGATAATCTGGAAAAATGCTTTACCAATTTTGTTGAATATGCGGAACTTTTCAAAAATGCTTCTCGAGGTGAACAACTCATGTCTGTAAAACGTCCTATGATTGAAGATGCCTATGTCAGCTTCCCGACCGGCCGCCTGTCGCTGCGAGAAGTCCAAGCCATCTTCAATACGATTCCATTTGAAATTGACTTGATCGATGCCACGGATCGCTTTGCCTACTACTCAGACAAGCCTAACCGTGAACACGTTCGTAACGTCAACCAGCTTGGCGAAACCTACAGTGAATGCCACCCACCAAAGGCTGTTCCTGCGGTTAAGGCCATTATCGACAGCTTTAAGAACGGCACCAAAGACGTGGTTGCCCGCCCATTGATGATGAACGGTCACCGTGTCTTGATTCGCTACTATGCGCTGCGGGATGTTGATGGTCACTACCTGGGGACGATTGAATTTACGGGTTCAGTTGATGACATCTTGAACCTGGCTGAAAATGGTGCCTGGAATGCTGATGCAACCTCCAGCGCCTCGCATGGCCACGCTGCCCCGGCGCCAGTTGAAGAACCTGCTCCAGCCATGGATGCGACGACGGGGGCTTCTGAAGATACCGATGAGGAACCGGCTGCTCCCAGCGAACCAGCTGCTCCGGTAATGTCGGCGGCTGCTCAACGTGCTGAACAGGCCGAAACGGATGCCAGCACGGGTGCATCTGAAGCAGCTGATGATCCAGAAGAAACGGATGCTGATGCGATGACGGGTGCTTCTGAAAACTAAAATTCTGATAAGATGCAAAAAAAGAGCTCGCAGCTAGCTGCGAACTCTTTTTTTGGTTATTTATCAAGGTGATCCTTGGTGAATTGATTTAAGTTGGCCGTCGTAGGATCAAGATTTTGCCATTCTGAGGATAGAAAGGCTTTATTCATATGGTAGTGAGGCTGCGGCTGTTTTTGCTCCAAGAACGGTGCAATGCGATGATCAAAGTTGACCCAGCCGGCCCAGCCAATGTGAATGGTGTCTTCCATAAAGCCGGGCTTACCGCCATCATGTGAATAATCAACGATATTGTTGAAACCTTGCGAACGCAGCTGATATTTGATCTTATTGGCAGTCTGATAGTACATCGGCATGGAAAGACCAGTCATCTTTTCCCACTTGGCATTAACCGGCGTGATCATAAAGACGACGTTGGTATTGGTCTTTTTAAGCTGATTCAAGACGACTTCCAGATCGGCATACTCGGGCGATTTAAGGTAGCTGTAGTGTTTTTGACTGCCAGGAATGTCCTTGAGATGGCCTTTGACGCGCCGATCATAGAACTGATTTAAGATGCCAAAGCGGTTGTTGTTGCTGGAATGCTTGGCGTCGCTGATGGCTTCTTTGGTCAGGGCACTGTAGCTGTAAGTCTTGGGCAGTTTCTTGACGCGTGGCTGGATGCGATTGTTGTAGTTGTCTTTTAAGAACCAGCCGGAGAACAGCTCATCCTCATGCTTGAGCAGCGTTGATTCCATATCGATACGGGTACGATCCCATGAGCTGAGGTGCTTGCCGTCAGCGATTTTTTTGGCATAGTTGGCAACTGAGCCTTCCGTACCTAAAAGCTTGACCAGTCGCTTAGCCGTGTAGCGATCGTATGGCGAATCTGGGTTGGCCTGCTTCAGCCAGGTTAGATTAGCGTAAGTACCGTTGTAGTATTTAAAAGCTGATGGCATGACGCCTTCTTTGACGAACCATTGTGGCGAAATGATATAGACGGCTTTGCCATTCTTCATTTCAGGGGCCATCATCGTCATGTTAAACAGCTGCGGCAAAGACTGCGTACCACGGGAACCGAACAAGAATGGCGTGTAGTTGTGGTAGCGAGCAGCCATCACCGCGGGATGATAGCGGTCCATTCGATTCAACTCACTGGAGCCGAAGAATGGAATGTAGTTTTTCTTTTTATCCTGCATGGCCGCCACTTTAATCGAGCTGTTTTTAAAAACGCGCGGACTAAGCGAATCAGCGGCTTTCTGCAGGGTTGCCTGGGAATGCGAGCTGCTCCATGGCAAGGCAAAAAAGCCCAGTACCAATAGGCAGGCTACGATCACCGGGCCAAAGATCGACCACAGTTTGCGACGGTTATTCATTTTCCAGTTCCTTTACCCGATCAACGATTTTGTCGACAGTATTCCATTGACTGCGGTCAAATTCCGAAACGGGAACTTGAATGTCGAACTCATCTTGCAGTGCCAGCAGCAATTGAACGGTTGCCATTGAGTCCAGCAGACCATCGGCAAACAGATCTTCAGTCGTGTCAGCAAAATCGCTGGCGTCACGGCCGGTTGCTTCAGCTAAAAGTTGTTGAATTTGTTCTTGCATGATATAACCTCCAAAAATAAGTACTCAGATTAATGTTTGACAAACCACAGCGTGTTCAAAAAGCCGCAGAAGATCAAGAATGAAAAGACGACAAAGTTAAACGTAATAAACATGGCCACGCCCTTGGTAAAAGCATTGGTCTTGATATGCAGGTGCTTGCGCTTGTAACGCAGCCACCAGTCATTGATGACCAATGCGCTCCCATGCAGGAAACCATAGAGAATGTAGTACCAGGTAACCCCGTGCCAAAAGCCCATGACCAGCATATTGATCATGTAGGCAACCGATGACAGGACGTTGCGGTTTTTAAACCAATGCTTCTTGCTGGCCAAAAAGACGAACCGCATGAAGATGTAGTCACGGAACCAGAACGAGAGCGTCATGTGCCAGCGATTCCAGAATTCCTTGATGTTTTTGGAAACGAACGGCTTGTTGAAGTTCATTGGCGTCTCGACACCCATCAAATAACTGATGGCCACGGCAAACAGCGAGTAGCCGGCAAAGTCGAAGTAAAGATCGCCAGCATAGACGTAGGCCACGGCAACGACCCACCAGCTTAAATGCGGTGCGTACATTAATGCCTGATGCTCAACGAATGGCAGCCAAACCTGACCAAACAGGTAGGCCAGCACGAACTTGTATAAAAAGCCGATGAAAAGATATTTAACGGCCTTACCGACCATTTCAAGGTATTTTTCACGACTGGGGACTTTGCGATAATCTTTTGAAAAACGCCGGTAGCGATCAATCGGTCCGGAAGTAATGGTTGGCATAAACAGCAAAAAGCGGATGAACTTCCACCAGTTGAGGTCTTTAACGGCGCCATCACGCGTTTCGATAATCGTTCCGACCGCCCGAAACGTTAGGTAGCTGATGCCCAAAAAGCCCAGCAGCGAGTTATGACCGACCATTGCCGGTGTGAACTTGACGATGATGATCGGTAAAAGCGATAGCAGCGTCATCAGGTAAAAGACGCCTGCTGCATTCTTTTTTTGCCGATAATGGAAATATCCCATTACCAGGATCGTTTGATAGACTACGTAGCCGATCAGAGAAAGCATCTGCGGGGCACTGGAGCCATCGAACATAAAGAAGATAAACAGGAAGCTGACGATGGCCTCATACCAAGCCAGCCGCTTGCCAAAGTACAGGCTGATTCCCATTGGCAAGACGGCAATCAGCAGGTAGATAAAGTACGATGGCGTGCCATAAGCCGTGTAGTTGGGAAGACTTTCAAGCCAGCTCATTATTGATTGGCCTCCGCGATCATCTGCTTAACCGCAATCTTGCCATTTGCGGACTTCGGGAAACTGTCAACGTAGACGAACTGGGTTGGCATCATATAATCCATGATCTTGCCAGCCAGACTTTGACGAATGGCTTGAGTCAGTTCCTTCTCATCTTTAAAGTCGTTGGGCTGTGCAATCACGTAGCCGATCAAATGACTGACCTGATGCTTCTTGTTGTACTTCGGCACGGCAATGGCCTGCTTGATGTATTCGCTCAGTTCCAGACTGTTGCGGACCTCATCCAGCTCAACCCGGAAACCGTGCAGCTTGATCTGAAAATCCATCCGGCCGATGATGTGGCGGATGCCGTCTTGATCGATAAAGCCTTCGTCACCAGTGCGATATGACTGGACGCCGTTGTATTTAAAGAAGTTTTTGACCGTTTTTTCAGGGTTGTTCATGTAGCCCTTCGCTACGCTGTCCCCACTGATGATGATCTCGCCATGGACGTTTGACTCATCAACGGGCTGCCCGTCCTTCCAGATCGTGGTAGTTACGCCAGGCTTGTCGTAGCCGATTGGCAGCCGTTCGTGACTGTTGGCCATTGCCGGCGTGATTTCCATGCTGGTAACGGCCACGGCAGCTTCGGTTGGGCCATAGGTGTTAAAGACGCGCGCATCGGGGAACCGCTTGAACAGCCGCTTGACGGTTGAGGTTGTCAGCTCTTCGCCACAGAAGACAAAGTACTTTAGGTTCGGCATCTGTTCGTGATTGAACTGAGGACTGAGCAGCGCCATGTCGCCAAATGAAGGTGTACCGACAAAGACCGTAATGTCAAGCTTAGGCAGCGTGGTAAACAGCTGACCCAGGTTTTGAACAACAGCTAGTGGCAGGGTCTGCACCGTGCTGCCGGACAAAAGACCCGTCAGCCAGTACATATGCGAGACGTCAAACGAGAATGGCACCTGACCCAGGTAGATCTGGTGGGCTGGGATGTCAAAACTGTCGCCCAGCATCCAGTTGGCAAATGAACAGATATTGTCGTGGCTGATCTCAACTCCTTTTGGCGAGCCGGTCGTACCAGAAGTAAACAGCACGTAGAAAGGATGGTCGCCGGTGACTTCATGCGTAACCTCGTATGAAGTCTTTTGGGCAAAGATCTGTTCCAATTCATATTTATTAATCACGGCCCCGTCGTAGTTCAGCTTTTCAACGGGAAAGTCATCGATGGCGACGACCAGCCGCGGATTGGCCGCATCAATGATTGACTGCATGCGGGGCAGGGCTGAGCCGACTTCAACGGGAATGTAGGCGTGACCTGCTTTTAGGCCGCCGACAAAACCGGCCACCATTTCAAATTGATGATCGCCATAAAACATGATCGGACCATCTTCAGGAACGATTTTTTCTTGATCGAGCCAAGCCGCAAAAGCATTTGAGTCAACCAATAAATCTTGGTATGTGTGAGTCTGACCCATTTCGTCATAGACGACGCGCGTGGCGTTTTCTTTTGCCACGCGGTCAAACTCGCGAACAATATTAGAAATCATTTTTTCCTCCGCTAGAATTCGTTATAGATAAACGGTGCCTGGCCAGCGCCATAGTATCCGTACAGGTAGATCAACAGCATTAAGACGATGAAGTAGAAGAATGTTTTAATCAGGAATTCAGCGACAGGGTGGCGTTTGAGAGCTGCCAACATTCACTAATCACTCCTTTACCTAAATTGAATTTAAAAAGGTACCCTCATTACTATATACCAAGTTTAAGAAAAAGAAACTTAAGTCTTGCTTAAGGAAAACATATTTAAAGTCTTGAAATGACGGCGCTTTTTCCGATCAAACACTGATGTATTAACGTTTGCGTGAACTTTAACTAGGGGCTGAATCTAAATAAAATGCGAAGAAAGTTTGAATTTTACCATGCTGAAATTTCTGATTTATCTGTGCTATAATGTTATCAATGCGAATGTTTGTTCGATAGAAAGGAAGGTCTCATGAGATTTTTACATACGGCCGATTGGCATATCGGTAAGAAACTGCATGATTTTTCGCTTGCTGAAGATCAGACCGCGGCGTTTGATCAGATTGAACAGCTGGCTAAAGACTATCAAGTCGATGCCGTTGTTATTGCAGGTGATCTGTATGATCGGGGCTTAGCCAGCGAGCAGGCGGTTGAGCAGCTGAATGGAATGCTCAAGCAGCTGAATCTAAATGACCATCTGCCGCTATTGGCGATCAGCGGCAACCATGATTCGGCCGCGCGCCTGGCGACGGGCAGTGAATGGTTTGAGACGACCGATTTTTATCTGCATACCACGCTGGCCAGTGCGTTTGAACCAGTCACGATTATGGATACGCAGTTTTTCCTGCTGCCATTCTTTAACCTGCAGGCAGTCCGCAATTATTTCGAACAAGATGTTAAGACGATCGGCCAGGCGATGACTTTAATTGTTAATCAAATGAAGCAGCTTTTCGATCCTGATAAAAAGCACGTCTTGGTGGCGCACTTTTTCGCGGCGGGCAGTACGCATACCGATTCTGAGATTCAAGTTGAGGTTGGGGGATTGGATGCCGTGCCGACCACGCTGTTAAAAGACTTCGACTACGTGGCACTGGGGCACCTGCATAATCCGCGGGCGTTAAATGAAGAACGCATGCGCTACAGCGGCTCGCCACTTAAGTTTTCGGTTTCAGAGGCCAATCTGCAAAAAGGGGTCTGGATTGTCGATACGAATCCATTCAAGCTCACTTGGGCCCCCTTGCAGCCTAAGCATGATCTGATCATTTTAGAAGGCTCATTTGATGAACTGACGCAAGGGAAAATCGCAGCTCAATACGATCAAACCCAAGACTATGTTGCCATCCGCCTGACCGACACCAAGCTGATCAGCGACCTGATGAATCGACTGAGGGCTCGTTATCCTAAGATTGTTGAGATCAAGCGCCCCAACCAGCAGGACGATGCCAGCATCGCGACCATGACGATGGCCAGTCATGATCCGCTGACACTGTTGGATGAGTTTTATGAAAAAGTGCATCCTGATCAGCAGCTGGATGATCAGCAGCGGCAGTGGGCATCGGCAGCTTTGACCAAGGTTGAGGAGGAAGAAAATTGAAGCCTTTAAAACTGAAAATGGAGTATTTTGGCTCATATGTCAATGAGACCGTTGATTTTGCTCAATTTGACGAAGTGCCGCTGTTTTTGATCAGTGGCAAGACGGGCAGCGGCAAGACCACGATTTTTGACGCGATGTGCTTTAGTCTGTTTGGTACAACGACTGATAATAATCGCAATGGACGGACTGCTGAAAAACTGCGCTCTGATTTTGCCAAGGAAAAGGATCTGACACGGGTCTCATTTTGGTTTGAGCATCAAGGCAAGACCTATCAGATCATTCGGGAGCCGAAACAGGATCGGCACAAGAGTCAAAAAGTAGACCTGTTTTATGAAAAAAACGGTCAAAAAGAAGAAATCACCAAAGTTACCGACGCCAATCAATTTATTGAAGATCTAATCGGCATCAACGCTGATCAGTTTCGCCAGATCGTTTTGCTGCCACAGGGTAAGTTTCGTGAGTTTCTGGAGTCGGACAGCAACAATAAAAATGAATTGCTGGCGGAGCTGTTTGGTACGCAGCTATACGCGGACTGGACCCAGCAACTCAAGGATCAGTTGACGGCAGCACAGGATGCCAGCCATGACAGTCAAAAGCAAATGGAACAACTGATGACCAGTATTGAAGAGCTGGCTGACCAAACCGATCCCGTTCAATGGCTGAAAGCCGCCGCGACGCTGTTAAAACAGCATGAACAGCAGCTGACTCAGCAAGTCGAGGCTGCTGTGGCTGCCCAGGCAAAGGCTAAAAAACTCGATGAACAGTTTCACGTGGAACAAAATCTGCAGACCGCCTATGATGAGCTGGCCCAGAACCAAACCGTTCAACAACAGTTGGATCAGCAGCAATCAGCAATCCAAGCTAAGCAGCAGCTGATTGACGAGCTGCAGTGGGTTCGCCATCAGCAAACTGATTACGTTGCCTGGCAGCATGCCCAGGCGGCTATCCAAGACTTGCAAAACGATCTGCAGCAACAGCAGACGGCGGCTACGGAACTTGATCAAAAACTGCAGCAATTGCAGCAGCGTGCTCAAGAGCTGAACCAGCAGCAGCCAGCCATCGATTCGATCAACCAGCAAAAAATCGCTTTGGCAAGCCTGCTGCCCCGATATCAAGAAGCGGCCGAACTTAAAGAACGCATTCAAACTGAGCAGCAAAAACTGGCTAAACTCCAAAAAAGTCAGCAGCAGGTTCAAACCGTCAGTCAGCAGCAGACGGTTTTACTGGAGAAAACGGCACAGCAGATTCAAAACCTGCAGCAGCAAACCGATCGGCAGTTGATTGAAAAAATGCTTGAGGAACGCAGCACCGGACAGGCATTACTCAAGCGGCTGCAGGATCTGCAGAGCAAGCACCAGACGATAACTGATCAGCAAGCCAGTCTGCAGCAGGCCCAGCACGAGGAGAAACTGGCTGGGCAGCATTATCAGACCGCGCAGACTGCTTTTCAAGAAGCTGATCAAAAGCACGCCGCCCTTCAGATTGCTGAACTGGCGACTCATCTGGTTCCGGGTCAGCCTTGTCCGGTCTGCGGCTCAATTGATCATCCCCAGCCAGGCAACCTAGCCGCTAAGATCTCGCTTGATGAGATTCAAGCTGCCGGTGTGGCTTTAAAACAGGCGCGCCAAGCTTTAGACGATGCGCAGGCCCAAAAAGTCAAGGCTCAGGAAAAAACGGTCAATCTGACCCAGCAGTTAGCGCTTTTAAAAACCGAATACACGACTGAGCTGACGAAATTAAGACATGACAGTCAGCTGCCGGCGACCGATCTTGCCCAGCTGGCCGCCAAACTGCAGGAGCGTATGAATGAGACCACACAACGGCTTAAAAAGACTCAAGCAGCTATTGAAGAATTAAAGCAGGCGCAACAAGAACAGCAAAAACAGCAGCAGACATTGGATGAATTGACGGCCCAGCAACAGAAACTGGATCATGATCAACAGCTGCTGACGGCTCAACTGGCAGGACTCAATGGTGAGCTGACGGCCAAAGTAAAGCAGCTGCCGCCAGCATACGCTGATTTAAACACAGCTAAAAAACAACTGCATGATTGGCAGATTCAGCTGCAGGATTATCAGCAAAAAAAGGATCAGAACCAAACAGAACTGCAGCATCAACAGCAGCGCGCCGCCGCAGTAGCCGCAACGATCAGTCATGATCAAGGAAACCTGACGCAGCAGCAGAATCATCGCCAACAGTTGGTCGAGCAGCTGCAGCAGGACTTAAAAGATCATGATCCCAATGCCCAGTGGTCACGCTATGCAGAAGACTTTGCCCAACTGGATCAGCTGGAATCGCTGCAGCAGACCGTCAATGAATATCAACAGGCGGTCAAGATCAATCTTGACCGGCGCCAGCACCTGCTGGCAGCCATTAACGAACGGCCCCGACCGCAGCTGGCGGAGACGCAAAAAGCCTTGCAGGCAGCCACGACAATGTGCGATGAAAAGCAGCGGGAATTAGGGCGCTTAAAAGAACAGCTCCAACAGCAGCAAAAAACGGTTCAGCAGGTTGATGAGATCCAGCAGGAACAAGGTAAACAGCAGGCCGAACTTGATCGGCTCAGTGATCTGGTCAATACCATGAATGGCAAGAATTCAATGCGGCTGACTTTGGAAAGATATGTGCTCAGACACTACTTCAAAGAGGTCCTGAACAATGCCAATCCACGGCTCAGACAATTAACCGCTGATCGCTATGAGTTCTTTTTGGAAGAAAGCACCGGCTCAAACAACAAATGGAGCGGATTGGAAGTCAGCGTTAGAGATCGTGATGCCGGCAAGGATCGTAGCGTGCATACCCTGTCTGGAGGAGAGACTTTTGCTGCTTCGCTGGCCCTGGCGCTGTCGCTTGGCGAAATCATTCAGCAGCAGGCCGGGGGAATTCAAATTGATGCTCTGTTTGTTGACGAAGGCTTCGGCTCGCTGGATCAAGCCGCGCTGGATAATGCATTGCAGGCGCTGCAGACTTTGGAAGGCAATTCGCGTATGGTCGGGATCATCAGTCACGTGACCGAATTGGAAGAACGGATTCCCGATCAGCTCAAGATCAGTTCCGACAAGGGCCACAGTCACGTCAGCTATCAGCACGACTTTGCAATAAATTAGCCGAAAAGATTGCCAAATCAGGCAGGATGTAATAAGATAGCGATGATATAAAACACGAAGACATTTTAAAGTAGATCTCAAGAGAGCTGTCGGGTGGTGCAAGGCAGCGATCGAAACTCCGGTGTCATTAAATGTGGGCGGGTAATGCCGCACGGGTTCATGGCCGTTATCCATGCAGAGCGTGACAAATCTTTGTCGAACTTGGGTGGTACCGCGGAACCAGAGCCATTTCGTCCCAAAATATGGATGAAGTGGCTCTTTTTATATACCTAGGAGGAATTTTAGATGCTCGATATCAAGAAGATTCGTAAAGACCCTGAATTCTTTAAGCAGAAGCTGGCAACGCGCAACGTTGATCCAAAAGACATTGACGAAGTATTGGCCCTGGATGAAAAGCGGCGTGAACTGCTGCAGCAAACCGAAACGCTGAAGGCTAAGCGTAACGCGGCCTCCAAGAAGATCGGTGAGGCCAAGCGCAACCATGAATCAGCCGATGACGCGATTGCCGAAATGCGTCAGGTTGGTGAAGACATCAAGAAGCTGGACGTTGAGGTCGAAGAAAACGACGCGATCTTAAACGACAAGCTGGCGCACCTGCCAAACGTACCGCGTGATGGCGTGCCGGTTGGTCCTGATGAAGACAGCAACCGTGAAGAATACAAGGTGGGCGAGCCGACTAAGTTTGCCTTTGAGCCTAAGCACCACTGGGACCTGGGCGAAAAGCTCGGTATCCTGGACTTCGACCGGGCAGCTAAGGTTTCTGGCGCGCGGTTCGTCTACTATGTCGGCTTGGGTGCTCAACTGGAACGGGCCGTCTACAACTTCATGCTGGATGAACACATGAAGGAAGGCTACACGGAAGTTCTGCCGCCATATATCGTCAAGGCTCAATCCATGTACGGTACTGGTCAGTTCCCTAAGTTTAAGGAAGGCGTCTACCAGGTCAATGGCGAGGACATGACGCTGATTCCAACGGCGGAAGTGCCTTTGACCAACTACTTCTCTGGTGAAGAGATTCCAACCGATAAGCTGCCAGTATACGTCACGGCGCTGTCGCCATCGTTCCGTTCTGAGGCTGGTTCGGCTGGCCGGGATACGCGTGGTCTGATCCGGATGCACCAGTTCAATAAGGTTGAAATGGTTAAGTACGTTAAGCCGGAGACCTCATTTGACGAACTGGAAAAGATGACTAAGAATGCCGAAAACATTCTGCAAAAGCTTGGCCTGCCATACCATGTCATTACGCTGTCGACTGGGGATATGAGCTTTACTTCAGCAGAAACGCATGATATTGAAGTTTGGATGCCAGCTCAAGACAAGTATCGTGAAATCTCCAGCTGCTCGAACTGTACTGATTTCCAAGCTCGCCGGATGCACATTACCTACCGTGACGAAAACGGCAAGCTGCAGCTGGTCCACACGCTGAACGGTTCTGGTTTGGCAGTTGGCCGGACGGTAGCCGCAATTTTGGAAAACTACCAAAACGAAGACGGTACGGTAACGATTCCAGAAGCACTGGTACCTTACATGCATGGCATCACCAAGATCACGCCAGCAAACGCGGTGCCATTCAACTACCTGCACAAGTAAGATCCAATCAGCGGTCGTGTTTGGAGTCTGCTGAGAATGTCTGGTAAACTAGAGACAAAGAAAGTTTCAACCAAGCCAGACACGGAAAAAATAAAGCCCCTTGCCGTGTCGGCTTGCTGCACGGAAAAGGGGCTTTATTAGTGCTTTAGAAAGGGTGCATATTTATGCCACGCCAATCAATCAAGCTCAAGTGGCTGTTCATGGCGAGTCTGCTCAATAATGCCGGCGCCGCGATGCTTTGGCCATTAACGACGATCTATGTGCATGAGTACTTGAACAAGTCGATGACGGTCGCGGGCTTGGTAATCTTTTTCAGTTCCATGGGGATGATGTTTGGCAACTACCTGGGCGGCTGGCTGTTTGACAACTGGAAGCCTTACGCGGCCGCGGTGATCACTGTAACGGTCGCCACTTTGGGAAATATCTTGATGATTTTCTTTCATGGCTGGCCGATGTTTCCGATTCTGCTGGCCGTGATCTGCTTTGCGGACGGTTCGGGACTGACCGTGATCAATTCCTATGGCTCGGCCGTTACGGGACACACTGCCCGCTATGTCTATAACATGCTGTACATGGCGCTTAACGTGGGGGTCGTAGTCGGGACGCTATTGGTCGGGACGCTGTTGGACCTGGGAATCGAGATCGTCTTTATCGTAGCCAGCGTCTGCTATGGTGCCTACCTTTTGATTACGGTGCTGCACTTTAACGTTGACGTGCGGCCCAAGTCAACGGTTAAAAGCCAGCAGGCCGCGGCAGTTAAGAGTCCGCGTCACAACGTCCACATCGTCTATGCCTACTGTCTGTGCCTGGTAACGGTCTACCTCAGCTATGCCTTATGGGAAAGCGTCATGTCGGTGCACATTACCGATATGCATATTCCATTCTTTGCCTACAGTCTGCTGTGGACGATCAATGGGGCGGTCATCGTTTTGGGCCAGCCCCTGGTTACCAGACTGGCCGACTATCTTTCGGTTAAGCGGCAGATTATTATCGGGATTGCGATTTTTGCCATTTCATTTCCGCTGCTGATCTGGGTACACAGTTTTGCGATGTTTGTCGTTGACTTTGTGATCCTGACGATTGGGGAAATGGTCGGGATTCCTTCCGTGCCAGCCTATATCGATGTCTTGACCGTCGCTGAGGAAACCGGTAAGTATCAAGGAATGCCCAACGTTGCCATGTCGATTGGCCGGGCGCTGGGACCAGTGTATGGCGGCTGGATGGTTGACCAGGCCGGCTATAACTTCTTGTTTGTCTCGGTCTTTGTCATGATGCTGGTGACCTGGCTGTACGCGATCATGGTTTCCCGACGCTCAGTTAAGGTAATCAAGTAAAAATGTCTTGTCGTGCTTAGGCGCGGCAAGGCATTTTTTGGTGTTTGCCTTATTTTGGCATAGATAATAACAGCTATCGAAAATTGACGATCCCGGTAGCAGCTGTCGACGACTATAATATAAGTAGAAATGAAATCGTTTTCGGAAAAGGAGTGGATATTTAGAGGGGAAGGCGATTGCAATGACGAATCCAAAGGTACGGGATAATCAATTAAGCTTTGCCGGGCTGGTCGCGATCTGTGTCAGCGCCATGATTGGTTCGGCAATTTTTGATCTGCCTAAAAACATGGCGACGGTTGCGGGGGCAACGGCGCAGATTCTGGCCTGGATTACGACGGGGATCGGCATGTGGCTGATTGCCGAGGTTTTTATGATCCTAAGTGCCGTGAAGCCAGATTTGACGGCTGGGATGTATGATTATGGCGTGAAAGGTTTTGGACCATTTGTTGGCTTTTTGACCGCTTGGGGATATTTTGTCTCCAACTGTGCGACCAATGCGGCGTTTGCGGTGCTGGTCATGAACACGCTCAACTACTTTTTCCCTGGTACGTTTGCAGGTGGCAACAACTGGCCGTCAATGATCGGGGCCTCGCTTTTGACTTGGGGAATGACGGGGCTGACCTTAAAAGGCACCAAGTCTTCCAACCGCATGCAGAAAATCGCGATGACGCTGCTGATGATTGTGATTACCGTCTTGATCATCTCCTTAATGGGCAACTTCAGCTGGGAGAAATTCACGACTGACATGCAAGCCAACGTGGTGATGCCATCCGTGCACAATCTGAATCTGGGCAGTGTATCTCAGCAGACGCTGGCCACGATGATGGTTACGCTGTGGATGTTCAGCGGGATTGAGGGAGCAGCAGTCATGGTGGGCCGTGCCAAGAAGCGTAGCCAGGTCAGAATGGCTACGCTGGTCGGGTTCTTGATCTGCATTACGATCGATATTTTGATCAGTCTGCTTTCGCTGGGAGTCTTTTCTTATGGTCAGTTGATGCGGCTGGCCTCGCCTTCTACGGCCGCGATCCTGACCAGTATCTGGCATAACGTCTGGGGCCGTAACATCATCAGTCTGACCTTGATCTTGACGGTGCTGGCCAGCTGGATCTCGTGGCTGGAAATGATCTGTGAGCTGCCGCAGCATGCCGCCGAACAGGATGGTACTTTTCCACGGGCATTTGCCAAGACCAACGCCAACGATCAGCCGGTGTTTGCCATTTTGATTGCCACGGTAACGATTCAGGCCATTATTCTGATGGCGCATTTTGACGGCCAGGCCTATGAAAAGCTGCTTTTAATCAGCGCGGCGACAACGATTCCGCCTTATCTGGTTGCTGAGGCCTACCTGTTTAAGATCGCCATGCACCATGAATACAGTGGCCGGCATCATCCAAAGCGGGGGATGATTATTGCGGGGTTGGCATTTGTTTACACGCTGCTGATGGGCGTTTCGGCGGGCTTAAAGTACACGGTGGCTGAATTCATCGTCTACCTGGTGGGGATGCCAATGTATCTGTACGCGCGTCGTCAGCATGGCCAAACAGTCTTCAGTCATGCTGAAAAGATCCTGGCAGCCGTGATTATCGTCATTGCTGTTTTGGGAATCGACGTTTTGATGGGTCTGATCAAACAGCCATTTATGACGCTGCTTTCCCTGGGCCATTAGATACTAAAAAAGCTTTGCGCGAGTTGTGCAAAGCTTTTTTGATTCAGCTAGGCAAAGTAATCCAGCCCCATGGCATGCCGCACTTCCGCCAGCGTTTGGTTGGCAACCTCATTGGCATCGGCACAGCCTTGCTTGAGCATATCGTAAACGGCTGGAATGTCCTTGGCAAATTCTTCGCGGCGTTCTCGAATTGGCTTAAGCTCGTTGTTCAAGACTTCAAACAGGTAGCGCTTGATCTTAACGTCGCCCAGACCGCCAGCTTGGTATTGGTCCTTTAATTCCTGCACGTGCTCTTTATCAGGGTCGAAGATGTCCAGATAGGTAAAGACTACGTTGCCTTCAATATGACCAGGATCTTCAACGTGAATGTGAGTTGGGTCGGTGTACATGGACATGACCTTCTTTTGCAGCGTCTTTTCGTCATCGCTTAAATAGATGGCATTGCCCAAAGACTTGCTCATCTTGGCGTTGCCGTCCAGACCAGGAATCCGTCCTTGTCCTTTGGGCGGGAAAATTCCCTTTGGCTCAACCAGAATGTCGCCATAGATATTATTGAATGAACGGACGATTTCCCGTGCCTGTTCCATCATTGGCTCTTGATCATCGCCAACTGGTACCAGCTCACACTTAAATGCCGTGATATCAGCTGCTTGACTGACAGGGTAGGTTAAAAAGCCGGCAGGAATCGAACGGTCAAAGTTCTTTTGCTGAATCTCGGCCTTAACGGTTGGATTGCGTTCCAGTCGCGATAACGTAACCAGATTCAAGTAATACATATTAAGCTCGGATAAAGCAGGAATCTGGGACTGGATGTATATCGTTGACTTGGCTGGGTCCAAACCGACTGCCAGATAGTCTAATGCAACTTGAATCAGACTGTTGTGGATCTTTTCGAGATCACGAGCATTATCGGTCAAAGCCTGTTGGTCGGCAATCATGATAAACATATTATAGTTGCCGCTGTTTTGCATCTTCACCCGTTCTTTTAATGAACCAACGTAATGGCCAATGTGCAGCTTACCAGTTGGCCGGTCGCCGCTTAAAACGACTTTTTTGCTAGGATCAAACTTCATAAGAAAAACTCCTTTCAGCACCTAAAAAAGACCGCCCTCTCCAAACGAGAATAGGACGATCTTTGCCGCGGTGCCACCTAATTTAGGGGAAAGCCCCTCACTTAAATGCTTTTGATTCAGTTGTCGGCACCGCTCCATTTCGCTTAGCCGCGATCCCTCTCAGCATTTGGAATCTCTCTGTCATTGGCCTGACTACTATTGCACCGTGCATGATAGCTATATTATAACGCGAAACTAGCTGCCTGGGTCAACTACTTCTTCGCCCATATTAGCAGCAACGTGTCTTATCTTAATCCAGAAACTACTGCCCCAGATTCTCCAATTACTTTTTCACCCGTGCCAGCCAGTAGCGCTTCTTACCCTTGCGCACGATCACGAACTTACCGTCAAAATGCGTGCTTGGATCGATTTCGGCATTCTCGTCCGTGATTTGTTCGCCGTTGATGCGGATGGCGCCGTTCTTGACGTCTTCGCGGGCTTGACGACGGGAAGGCTCGATCTTGGTGTCGTCAACCAGCCACGGGATAATGTTCTGCTTTTGGTTGGCAACCTCAACGGATGGCATGTTCTTAAAGCCTTGTTCGATCTCACTGGCGGACAGTTGGGCAACGTCGCCGGAGAACAGGGCTGCCGTGATGCGTTCGGCTTCTTCAACGGCCTTTTCACCGTGCACGAACTTGGTAACCTCGCGTGCCAGCGCCTTTTGGGCCTCGCGCTTCCATGGCTCGGTCTTGACTTTTTCAGCCAGTGCGTCGATTTCGTCCTTGCTCAGGAAAGTGAAGTACTTCAGGTATTTAACGACGTCGCGGTCATCTTGATTGATCCAGAATTGGTAGAACTCGTATGGCGTCGTCTTTTCCGGATCCAGCCAGACTGCGCCGCCCGCCGTCTTGCCGAACTTGGTACCGTCTGCCTTAAGCATCAGCGGAATCGTCAGTCCATAGGCTTTGGCGTCGGGGCCTTCAATCTTATGAATCAGATCAATCCCGGAAGTAATGTTGCCCCATTGATCAGCCCCGCCGATCTGCAGGTGAACGTCATTATGCCGGTAGAGATGCAGGAAGTCGATGGACTGCAGGATCTGGTAGGTAAACTCGGTGTAGGAGATCCCGGTTTCCAAACGGCTGGCTACGACTTCTTTGTTCAGCATCGTGTTCACGCTGAACAGCTTGCCGTAGTCGCGCAGGAAGTCGATCATGCTCAGTTTGGACAGCCAGTCATAGTTGTTGACGATGGTAAAGTTTTCCGTCCCGAACAGCTTGATCATCTGGTTGGTCAGAGCCTTAACGTTGTGCTCCAACTGTGATTCCGTCTGCAGGGTCCGTTCGGTTTTGCGCCCGGATGGATCCCCAATTGCACCGGTCCCGCCCCCGATGATGATAACGGGATGGTGGCCGGCCAGCTGGAATCGCTTCAGCATCATAAACGGAATTAGATGGCCAATGTGCAGGCTGTCGCCGGTTGGGTCGGTCCCGCAGTAGAGGCCGATTTTTTCGTTTTCCGTCAGTTCGCGCAGACCTTCTTCGTCAGTTACCTGATTAACGGCACCGCGCCAGGTCAGTTCGTCAATAATATTCATTTAAATACCTCCAAAAAATGTCATGAGGAACGAAAAACGTCCCAGAACCGCTTAACGGCTCTGGGACGAATTGCTCGTGGTACCACCCATCTTCGTGCATGACGCACCTCATTGACTTCAGTTCAGCGACGTTGCTGCAGGATTGTAATTCGCCAAACGACTGTGTGCCGGTTTTCAGCTGTGCCGGTTTTCTTTGAACAGGGAGTCGCTGCCTACTGAGTTCCTGCGCGTCTTAATTAGGGGTATTTAAACATAAATTTGTGCAAAAAGTCAAGTCGCTTAAGAATGTTAAATCGGCAACGGTTTCAAAATTAAAAGTTAATAGTTGCCAAAAATTTGGTTAGGCGAATTTTAGATTTGATTAATTAAGTTTTCTGGAGGATTTACCTTATTTAATTAATTTTAGTGGCCTAATAATATTAATTGTTCATGGTTTTGAGACGATTATATTTCTTTTTACATTAAAAAGGTGATAAAGTATTCAGTACGCGAATATTAATAAACGGTTAAAAAATAAGTAAAAAGGAGTGAGGAATTTGAAGAAGTCATGGTGGCAACGCACAATCATCAGCTGCGCGGTAATGCTGATGACCACGTTCGCTGGATTATTTGTCAATAAGCAGGTGGCGCATGCCGAACAGACCTACACGATCGGGGTTGTCGACACCTTTGCTCCCTTTGAAATTCAAAACAAACAAGGGACCTATACTGGTAAGAATCCCGGCATTGAGCCTGAAATGATTCGGATGATTGCTAAACACGAGCATTTCAAGTATCGATACAAAATCATGAGCTTTAACGCCATTCTGCAGGCTCTGGATTCCGGTCAGATCGATGCCGGCATGGGTGGGATGAGTGTTACCGACGAACGAAAGGCCAAAATCGACTTTTCAACTTCCTACTATAAAGACGGGATCGTGATGGCGGTCGGCAAAAACAGCAAGATCACCAAGATGAGCCAGCTCAAGGGCAAGACGGTTGATGTTAAGTCTGGGGCTGCTGGGGCCTTGTATGCTGAATCCATCAAGGACAAGTACGGCTTTAAGATCAAGTACTTTACAACTTCTAATGCAATGTGGAATGACGTTAAGAGCGGCAACGGGGCAGCTACGTTTGATGACGGTCCGGTTCTGCAATACGGGATCCGCAATGGTATGCCTTTGAAGATCGTTACTAAACAGATCAATGCCACGCCAATCGCAATCGGCTTTAAGAAAGGCCAAAACAAAGAACTGCAGGCCAAGATCAACGATGGGATCAAATGGATGCAAAAGACGGGCCGGATGCAAAAGCTAATTGATAAGTACACGAAAGGCAGCGGTACGAAGACTGAAAGCAGCAAGGACCGGACGATCTTTGGGCTGATCAAGAACAACCGTAAGGCCCTTTTGACTGGTCTTTGGGAAACGATTGAACTGACGATTATTGGTTCACTGTGCGCATTGGCATTCGGTTTGGTATTAGGGATCATGGGCATCGCGGAAGGCAAGTTCTGGAAGGGTCTTTCCAGCACGATCATCTACATCTTCCGTGGGATTCCAATGATGGTTTTGGCATTCTTCATCTACATTGGGCTGCCAAACCTGACTGGTCAAAAGATTCCGCTGTTTACGGCTGGGGTTTTGACCTTGATGCTTGATGAAGGTGCCTATGTTGGTGCTATTGTCCGTGGTGGTTTTGAAGCCGTTGACGTTGGTCAGTGGGAAGCTGCCCGCAGTCTGGGTCTGCCATACTCCAAGGCATTGGTTAAGGTTATCGCGCCACAAGGGTTGAAGATCATGGTGCCATCTTTGGTTAACCAATTGATCATTACGCTGAAGGATACCTCGATTCTTTCGGCAATTGGGGTCATGGAACTGACGCAGACCGGGACCGTCATCATTGCCCGGAATATGGAAGGGTTCAAGATGTGGCTGATCATCGCCGTAATGTACATGATCATCATTACGCTGCTGACTTGGCTGTCGAATTACGTTCAAAAGAGAATGGAGGCATAGCATGGACAAGCAATACAAGGTACAAGTCAAGGACCTTCACAAGAGCTATGGCGAAAATGAGGTCTTAAAAGGGATCGATCTTGCCGTGAAGCCAAGTGAGGTTGTCTGCATGATTGGGCCTTCTGGTTCGGGTAAGAGTACGTTTCTGCGCTGCCTGAACCGCTTGGAAGTGCCAAACAGCGGTCATATCTACATTGACGGCTACGACATTGCCGACTCGAAGACTGACATCAACCTGGTGCGTCAAAACATTGGGATGGTGTTCCAACACTTCAACCTGTTCCCCAACATGTCGGTAATTGACAACATCACGCTGGCACCCGTGGAACTGAAGAAGATGAGCAAGGAAGAAGCGCAAGAAGCCGCGCTGCACTATCTGGATATCGTAGGCTTAAAGGAAAAGGCTAACGTCAATCCACGGACGCTTTCTGGTGGACAAAAACAGCGGGTGGCAATTGCCCGTGCTCTGGCCATGAAGCCGGACGTGATGCTGTTTGATGAACCAACCAGTGCCCTTGACCCGGAAATGGTTGGTGACGTGCTGGGCGTTATGCAGGACCTGGCCAAAGAAGGGATGACCATGATCGTCGTTACCCACGAAATGGGCTTTGCCAAGCGGGTGGCTGATCGCGTGGTATTCTTCCATGACGGTAAGATCCGAGAAGATGGTACGCCAGAACAGATCTTTGAGCATCCACAGCATCCAGATACCCAGAATTTCCTTAACAAAGTTTTAAACGTTTAGGGGTTCGTTCGATATTTCTGGATTTAATGTTTGACAAACGTTATAAAATCGTTATAATGATTAGTAACTTTTAATTATTGGTCGATTTACAGAGACCCGCTGCCCAGCTGTAAGCACGGGATCGATCTTATGGCATCAACGTTGAAATGAAGGGTGGTTCCTCTATCGACTGCTAGAGCGGCGGGCATATAAGATGTCTGCAAGATGGGTGGAACCGCGTTGAAAAACGTCCCTGACACAAGTTAGTGTCAGGGACGTTTTTATTTGCGTCAGTGTTGCCGCCCTCCTGTACAGGAATGTTTGTCATTGAGAGTTTTACAGGAGAAAAAGTATGGATGAACAACAAGAACAAAAACTATCGCGGGCGCTGAAAAGCCGTCATATCACGATGATTGCCATTGGTGGGGCAATCGGGACCGGGCTGTTCTTAGGTTCGGGGACGGCCATTCACGCTGCGGGTCCTTCGATCATTTTATCTTACCTGATCGTGGGGATCTTCTGCTTCTTTATGATGCGGGCCTTGGGTGAACTGATTTTAGCTGATACTACCAAGCACTCGTTCATTGATTCGGTCAAGGAATACCTGGGCGACCGCATGGAATTCGTGGCCGGCTGGACTTACTGGTCTTGCTGGCTGAGTCTGGCAATGGCCGATCTGACCGCAACTGGGATCTACCTGCGCTACTGGTTCCCTAATCTGCCGCAATGGATCGGTCCGTTGGTCATCATCGTCTTATTGATGCTGGTCAACATGATCAACGTGGGGCTGTTCGGTGAAATGGAGAGCTGGTTTGCGATGATCAAGGTGATTGCAATTCTGGCCCTGATCGTAATTGGTTTGGTAATGGTCTTCGTTCACTTCCCAGTCAAGGGTTCTGACCCGGCCTCATTTAGCAATCTGTGGTCGCACGGTGGCTTCTTCCCGAAAGGCATGCTGGGCTTTTTGATGAGTTTCCAAATGGTTGTCTTTGCCTTTGTCGGAATTGAAATGGTTGGTCTGACGGCTGGTGAAACCAAGGATCCCAACAACGACATTCCTAAGGCCATCAATTCGCTGCCAGTTCGGATCGGACTCTTTTACATCGGTTCGATGATTGCCATGATGTCGGTTTACCCATGGAACATGATCAAGACGACTTCCAGCCCATTTGTTCAGCTGTTCCAAGCCGTGGGGATTCCGGGGGCCGCTGCAATTTTGAACTTCGTGGTCTTGACGGCCGCCATGTCAGCAACCAACAGCTCGATTTTCAGTACCAGTCGATCACTGTACGCGTTGGCAACGGGTCACAACGCACCGCAAAAGTTTGCCAAGCTGAGCAACCAGGCCGTGCCGAACAATGCCCTGCGCTTCTCGTCATTGATTCTGTTTATCGTCGTCATCTTGAACTACATCATGCCAGCCGGAATCTTTAATATTGTTTCCGGGGTCTCAACGATCAACTTTGTCTTTGTCTGGCTGATCATCTTGTGGTGCCACATCGTTTACCGCAAAAAGCATCCCAAAGGCGTGGCTGCTTTCAACATGCCCGGCTTCCCATTTACCAGCTGGCTGACGATCATCTTCTTTATCGGCGTTTTGGTAATCCTGTTCTTTGTTAAGTCAACGCGTTTGCCGCTGTTGATCAGCTTTGTCTGGTTTATTGCACTGTTTGTCGGCTATACCATTGTTGACAAGCGCAAGCAGGCCCAAGATTAAAAAGATTTTATACCAAATCAAAAAGCCTGTTTAGATCATTTAATTTAGACGAAAAAAATTGGATAATCGTATAATTGCGATAGCGCTTCCATTGGCTTGATGACGCGGTTTGAGTTGACTTTTAAATGTAGGGAATTTATAATAAAAGCATGGAAGAAACCTCATCCGTTGCAAATGTAAAAGTATCCGGCAATCGCCTTTAATCTGGGCGATGGCAGCATAACACACCCCACATCACACAATAAATTGAATTTCCTGAAGAAAGCTTGTTAATTAACTAAATTAGTGGCCGTATCTAATGTACAACCTTATTTGAGAACGTCGACAATTGAAGTTGCATAGATCTCTTGGCATAAAGAGACCAGATTAAGTAAGCAAGGTAAATAATCGAGTTTTGATATTAAGTATGGCAACGGCAAGCGCTTCTTCCCCCAAGGCCTGGTGAATATTCACCGGGTCTTTTATTTTGCACGTTTTAGTATGGGGTTCAAGACCAGTGCCGGATTGATCGTGGGATATCGCTAGAGCTGAGGCATGGCGGGTGTCCAGCCAATCGAGTAGTACCAATCTCGCTGTTTCATTAAAGCCATAACAGCATCAGAAGCAACAGCAAAGTCGATCAATTGCGCTGGAGAAAGCGTTTGAAATCCGCTGCCAAAGCCGGTAAACTGACAGCAACAGCAACAGCAACAGCAACAGCAACAGCAACAGCAACAGCAACAGCAACAGCAACAGCAACAGCAACAGCAACAGCAACAGCAACAGGTCATTTTCATGAGGTGTGATGCCAAAAGCGGCTCAAAAGCCATGGAACAGTAGTACAAAGATAGAGCTGCGATTACTGATCCAGAGCAGCTGCGTGAAGATAGAGCAGTGGTGGCTGATCCAGAAAGGCTGCGCGAAAGGAGGAGTGTGATGGCTGATTCAAACAAAATCGGCAAGTATGAACTGACGGCTTTGATCGTGGGCGCGACAATTGGCTCGGGAATCTTTGGCGTCAACAGTGATCTGGCCAACGCGGCGGCACCGGGACCGGTAATCCTGGGCTGGCTGATCGTCGGCCTGGGCGTGTGGTGCCTGATTGCCGCGCTGAATCATCTCTTGCTCCGCTACCCCAAGCAGGACGCCGGAATTTTTGCGTACGCGGGGCTTTCGTTTGGGCCGCTGGGTGAGTTTATTTCCGGCTGGGCATACTGGCTGGCTTCATGGCTGGGCAACCTCTGCCACGATTGCGATGAGCGCGCTGGGAACGTTTTGGCCAGTTTTTCAAGGTGGTCAGAACCTGCCGTCGATTTTACTGGCAATACTTTTGACGATTGGTTTTACCGTGATCGTCAGCTATGGTGTTGAGGCTACCGCGCTGCTCAATTTAATCGGTACGCTTGCCAAACTCATACCATTGCTGATCTTCACTATCATAACGGCATTGGCGTTTCATTGGTCGACGTTTGTCAATAACTTTTGGGGCGCGGCTGCGCAGTCTTCCCGTCCCACCCTGGCAGTTTCCGATCAGGTCAAAAACTCGATCATGGTGATGATGTGGCTGTTTATGGGCGTGGAAAGTGCCTCGGTCATGGCGCACCGAGCTAAGCGTCAGCGGGATGCCGTTGTGGCTTCATTTGGCGGCTGGCTGATTCTGCTAGTCGTCTACCTGCTGATCTCGCTGCTTCCTTATGGCGTAATGACGCGCGCGCAATTGGCTGGAGCCGCGCAACCGGCGATGGGTACGATTCTAAGTCAGTTGGTTGGACCCTGGGGCGCGGCTTTGATCAGTTTGGGATTGATCGTTTCGGTGCTGGTGGCCTGGCTTTCGTGGACGATGCTGCCGGCGGAGGCGTTTTTGATGATGACTAAAGACCGAGTGCTGACGCGTTTGTTTGGCAGGCTCAATTCGCATCATGCCCCGACGACCGCGCTTTGGGTAACGGCGATCGTTCAGTGCCTGTTTCTGTGCTCGCTGTTGTTTACGACCTATGCTTATCGGTTTGCCTATACGCTGGGGACGGCTGCGGGACTGATCGTCTATTTCTTTGTTGGACTGGCGCAGATTAAAGATGGCTGGCAGCAGCGTGCTTATGGTCAATTAGTAATTGGCATCCTGCTGACGATTTTTGAGCTGTTGTCGATGACTTTGGCTGGCTGGCGGCAGGTAATGATTTTATCGCTGAGTCTGCTGCCGGGCTTTCTGATTTATTGGCAGGCTCGGCGCACGCGAAAGCTGCGACTTGCCAAAAACGAATGGCTGGCGATGGGCTTGATCAGTATTTTGGCTGTTGTTTCGTTGGTTTTGATTTTGAACGGTACGATTCCGATCGAATAGGGGGAAAATTTATGGCTGAGATTGCTCCATTTGGCGTGGAAGCCTGGTTGAACAAATGGGAAAAAAGCGCCCACTACGATATTTCGCAAAGCACGATCGCTTCATTGACGATGGATGAGCTGATGAATCTGGATGGTCATCATGGCGCGGAGTTTTACGAGATGCTCAATGCCCAAAAGATGAACTATGGCTGGATTGAAGGCTCCCCCAGCTTTAAGACCGAAGTTGCCAAGCTCTATCGCCACGTGGATCCGCACAACATCCTGCAGACCAATGGCGCGACGGGAGCAAATCTCTTGGCGCTTTATAGTCTGGTGGAACCCGGCGACCACGTGATTGCTGAATATCCTTCCTATCAGCAGCTCTATGACATTCCTAAATCATTGGGGGCCACGGTCAACTATTGGCAGATTCATGAAGCCGCCAACTGGTATCCCGACATTGAAGAACTAAAGCAGCTGATGCGCCCTGATACCAAGCTGATCTGTCTCAATAACGCCAACAACCCGACCGGCACCGTCTTAGACCAGGAATTTCTACAGCAGGTGGTTGACCTGGCAGCTCAGGTTGGCGCCTATATCTTGGTTGATGAGGTCTATCTGCCATTAGATCAGCCAGAAAAGTTTGTTTCAATCGTGGATCTGTATGACAAGGCGATTGCCACCAACTCGCTTTCCAAGACTTATTCGGTTCCCGGCATTCGGATTGGCTGGACGGCTGCCAATGCCGAACTGACCGAGCGCTTCCGCAAGTATCGCGACTATACGATGATCTGCGGCGGGGTCTTTAATGATCTAATGGCCACCTATGTCCTGCGTCATAAACAACAGGTCCTGGCACGCAATCGAAAGCTGGTCATGAGCAATCTGCAAATCTATCAAGAGTGGATTGCCAATGAGGAACGAGCCAGCGTGGTCATGCCGCAAGCCGTTTCGACCTCGTTCCCCAAACTGGATGTGCCGGTTGACATTCATCAATTCTGCGAGCAGCTGCTGGCTGACCAGGGCGTCTTGTTGGTGCCAGGGGATGCATTTGATACGCCAGGCCACGTCAGATTGGGATACTGTGCGCCGCAAGCTACGTTAAAAGAAGGATTGAAACGACTCTCGATAGCTTTGCATCAATACGACTGATTAACGACTTTGTTCAATTTCAAACGATTGCATTTTTCACTAATTAGCGCTGTTTTGAAAAACAAAGCGATTTCAATGTGGTATACTAAAGATCCTTGGCAGGGGCAACGAGACTGATGACCACTTAATTGTAAGTGGTTACAGTCTTGCTTTTATTTTGCATTATCAAATGGTCTATAAAAAACATATGAAGCTTTAAACGTTTTACCGAAGAAATTAGAAAAAAGTTTGTGAAATTTAAATCACATTTCTTTAACAAATTTTTAAGTTTTGCCTTGATTTAAAACGATTTACTTCCGAATAATACTGGTAACGGTTTCATGATTTCACAAAGTTGGCAAATGTATGCGGTTTACAGTTTTACAAAAGATGGGTATATTATTATGGCACGCAAGATTTTCTCAGTTCGACTGCAATTATTCCGCTATTCTGAGATACTGAGAAATTGCGATTGAGAAAAAGTTAGATTCAGTTTTTAAGAAAGGTGTTATATCCATGTATCTTGCAATTAACATTCTTGGGTTGCTTGTCTTCTTGGGTATCGGTTTTCTGTTCTCTAAGGACAAAAAAGCGATCAACTGGAAAGCAATTGCTATCATGATTGTATTGAACCTGGTCCTGGCCTGGTTCCTGACTGGTTCAGCTGCTGGTCGTGCCGGCGTTAAGGCCGCTGCCGACGGGTTTGCTTGGATCGTCAACATTTCTGCTAAGGGTACGGTCTTTGCCCTGGGTGCTTGGTACAATGTTAAGAACCTGAACTTCATCTGTTCTGCATTGATGCCAATCCTGATGATCGTTCCACTGTTCGACATTCTGACTTACATTGGCTTCTTGCCATGGATCATCAAGTGGATCGGTAAAGGTCTGTCATTCATTACGGGTCAACCAAAGTTCGAATCATTCTTTGCCGTTGAAATGATGTTCCTGGGTAACACGGAAGTTCTGGCCGTTTCCGGGATGCAAATCCGTAAGCTGACCAAGGCTCGTAACCTGACCATCGCCATGATGTCCATGAGCTGTGTTACGGCTTCAATCCTGGGTGCCTACATCCAAATGATGCCTGGTCAATTTATCCTGACTGCCGTTCCAATCAACATCGTTAACTCACTGATTGCTACCAGCCTGCTGAACCCAGTTACGGTTACTGAAGCAGAAGACACGATTGAAAAAGTTGGTAGTTCTGAGAACGGTAAGAAGGAACCATTCTTCAGCTTCCTGGGCGACTCCATCCTGGGTGCCGGTAAGCTGATCCTGATCATCGTTGCTAACGTTGTTGCCTTCGTTGCCCTGGCTGCTCTGATCGATGCCATCCTGGCTCTGTTCTGGAAGCAACTGTCGCTGGAAAGCATCCTGGGTGTGATCATGTTCCCATTTGCTTGGCTGCTGGGTCTGCCTGTTCACCAAGCATGGATGCTGTCACAAGACATGGGTATGAAGCTGGTTACGAACGAATTCGTTGTTATGGGTGAAGTTACGGGCAAGATTGCTTCTTACCCACACCACCTGCAAGCCGTTCTGACCACGTTCGTTACTTCCTTTGCCAACTTCGGTACGCTTGGTATGATCATTGGTTGTTTCAAGGGTATCGCCGACAAGGAAACCAACGACTACATTGCTCAAAACATTGGCTACCTGTTGCTGTCTGGTATCTTGGTATCACTGCTGTCTGCAGCCTTTGTTGGTCTGTTCGTTTGGTAAGATCTACGACTGCATGCGCTTAACGCGTTTTGCCAGTCAAAAGGGGCTGGCCATTCCGGTTGGCCCTTTTGTTTCCCAGAAAAGTAAAAGCGCTTACTGACGCTTAATTGTAATTTTAAGGAGGAATTCATGATGACGACTAAGATTATTATGGACACTGATCCTGGTATTGATGACGCAGCTGCTTTGACGATGGCAATCAACAACCCTGAAATCGACTTGAAGCTGATCACGGCGGTTGCTGGTAACGTTTCAGTTGACAAGACGACGGCCAACGCACTGAAGATCGTTAACTTCTTTGGCAAGCGTGACGAGATTCCAGTTGCAGAAGGGGCCAAGGAACCTTTGATCAAGCCATTTGAAGACGCAGCTCGGATCCACGGTGCCTCTGGGATGGAAGGCTACGACTTTGGCAATGACTACGGTGCGCCAATTGAAAAGAGTGCCGTTCAAGCTCTGCGTGATGCCATCATGGCTGAAGACGAAATCACGTTGGTGCCAACTGGTTCCTACACCAACATTGCGCTGCTGTTCAAGGAATTCCCAGAAGTTAAGAGCCACATCAAGCAGATCGTTGCCATGGGTGGTTCCCTGACTGGCGGTAACATGACCAGTGTTGCTGAATTCAACGTCTTCACTGATCCTCACGCGGCTGAAATCATGTACAAGTCTGGTGTGCCAATCGTAACGGTTGGTCTGGACGTTACGCTGAAGGCCTTGCTGACGCAGGACAGCCTGAACGCCATCAAGGACATGAATGAGACTGGTAAGATGCTTTATGGTCTGATCAGCCACTACAACGACGTCAGTGCTGAAACTGGCGGTCACCCAATGCACGACGTCAACACGATCTTCTACCTGCTGCACCCTGAAGCATTTACGACCAAGGATGTCTGGATCGACATTCAAACTGATGGTCCAGCAATTGGTGCCATGGTCGGCGACATTCGCGGTGCCTACCACGATGGCAAGACCAACGCCAAGGTATGTGTTGACATCGACGCGGCTGCCTTTAACAAGTGGTTTGTTGAAGAAGTCAGTAAGATGCGCTAAAACCAAATAATCATCTGGAAACTGGCTGCCCAGGTTTCAGATAAAAAGCCGATTGATTCGCCAAGCGCGTTTCAACCGGCTTTTTGCGTATCTGGAAATGATTCGATAGCGTTGTTGGACACGGGCTGCCGGCGGGTTTATCGAGCTGGCGCGACGGCATCTAAAAATCCGCTGTAAATCGTTGGATCGCTTGAAACAACGGCCTTTTTGGGGTAAAGTAATGGAGTATGTGAAACATCTTCCTGTTTCACAAAGGAGGATCTATGACACCGGAAGAATTTCGACGGGCACTGCAGGATCACGGCATTGAACTGACTGATTCTCAGATGACCCAATTTGCGATTTATTATGAAGATCTGGTGGCCACCAACGAACACGTTAATCTGACGGCCATTACGGATCAAAAAGAAGTTTATCTCAAGCATTTTTATGACTCGTTGACGGGAGCGCTGGCCGAACCTCGTCTGCAGACTGAAGCCTTGACGCTTTGCGATATTGGCGCGGGGGCCGGCTTTCCATCGTTGCCACTTAAAATTACTTTTCCGCAGTTAAAGATTACGATCGTGGACTCATTGAACAAGCGGATTAAATTTTTGGACGACTTGGTCAATAAGCTGGGGCTAAACGACGTCAACTTGATTCATGATCGGGCTGAGACCTTCAGTGCCAAAAAGAGCCCATATCGTGAAAGTTTTGACGTGGTGACGGCACGGGCCGTAGCCAGACTGTCGGTTTTAAGCGAGCTGTGCTTGCCAGCGGTCAAGGTCGGCGGCGAATTCATCGCTTATAAGGCCAGTGCCGCTAAAGACGAGCTGCAAAAAGGCGGTAAGGCGGTCAAGGTACTGGGCGGCCAGGTTGAGCACACCACCAAGCTGACCTTACCTGGTACGGATGAGGAGCGTAATCTGATCGTAATTGAAAAAGTTGCCGCGACGCCGAAAAAATACCCCCGGCGGCCAGGATTGCCCAACAAGCAGCCAATTGAGTAGAAAAGAGGATTGAGACATGGCATTTTCACTGTTTGGCCTTGGCAAGCACCAGGGAACCGCCAGCGAAACCAAAAATCAAGTCGTTGAGATTCCGGTTGCCGCCATCGTACCCAACCAATACCAGCCCCGGAAGGTTTTTGACCAAACCGAGATTCAAGAGCTGGCCCAGACGATCAGCGAGCATGGTCTGCTGCAGCCAATCGTCGTGCGGGAATTTCGACCAGGCGAATACGAGATCATTGCTGGTGAGCGACGGTTTAGAGCCGTTAAGCTGCTGCAATGGGAAAAGATTCCGGCAATCGTCGAAAAGATGACTGACGCGGAATCAGCTTCATTAGCGCTGATCGAAAATCTGCAGCGCGCCCAGCTGAGTCCGGTTGAAGAAGCGCAGGCCTACAAGCAATTGATGGAGTTCAACCATCTGACCCAGGCAACGCTGGCTAAGGGAATGGGCAAGAGCCAGTCGTTCGTTGCCAATAAGCTGCGGCTCTTGAAACTGATCAAGCCCGTTCAAAACGCGATTTTGGATGGCCGGATTACCGAGCGTCATGGCCGGGCCCTGCTGAGTCTGGATGCGGATCAGCAGCGCACGCTTTTAATGGAGATCGTCAACCAGCATTGGAACGTTCGCCAGACTGAAGATGCCGTGGCACAAATGCTGGGCAAGCCAACCAGTGCGGAAAAGGCCGCGCAACAGGCTGCCCAGGAACAAGCTGCTGCCAGTCAAAGCAATGCGGCGGCTCCGTCAAATTCGGCAACCGAAAATGATGCCGTTACTGAACCAGCTGCCAAAAAGACCGCTAAGCAGAAACGGGCTAAGAAAAAGCAGCCCAAATCAATCAAGGTCAGTGACCCACGGATTGCCGTCAACACGATCAAGCACTCCATTAAAATGGTCAAGGACAGCGGCGTGGCAGCCAAGGTCAGTGAAAAAGACACGGCCGATTCATATGAGATTACCATTCGCATTCCGAAGCACTAAAGGAAGGACTGGCGAAACATGGCAAAAAAACGTGGCTTTAGTCTCGCGGCGCTGTTTGGCGATAATGATGCCAAGCAAGACCACGAGCAAAGCGTAGAAGAAATTGAACTAACGGCGATCCGGCCTAACCCATATCAGCCGCGGCGTACTTTTGACGAAGCGGCCCTGCAGGAATTAGCAGCTTCGATCAAGGAATCAGGCGTCTTTCAGCCGATCATTCTGCGGCAGCCGGATCCAGATCTGAATCGTTATGAGGTCATTGCTGGCGAACGACGCTTCCGGGCTTCCAAGCTGGCTGGCAAAACAACGATTCCCGCGATCGTACGGACGATGAGCGACTCGCAGATGATGGAGGTTGCCGTCTTAGAAAACCTGCAGCGCGAGGATCTGACACCGCTGGAAGAAGCACAGGCCTATCAATCACTGATGGACCGCCTGCAGCTGACTCAAGCGCAGGTCGCTGAAAAGCTGGGCAAGAGTCGGCCTTACATTGCCAACTATCTGCGGTTGCTGGGCCTGCCACAGCCGGTCAAGGACATGCTGGAGGATCACCGCTTGTCAATGGGACAGGCCCGTACGCTATTGGGGCTAAAGGATGAACGAGCGCTCGTTAAGCTGGCTCAGCGCGCGGTTAAGGAAAATCTGACCGTGCGGCAGCTTGAACAGCTGGTGGCTGAACAAAATCAAGTCGTCAAGTCTGCCAAGCCCGCTAAGAAAAAGGCGACTGCCAAAAAGCCAGCCTACGTTCGTGAAGCCGAAGAACAGCTGCAGAGCCGGTTTGGCACCAAGGTCGTGATGACGGCGGGCAAACGGGGCGGCAAAGTCGAGATTCCGTATACCTCGGATGATGACCTGACGCGGATTTTGGATCTTTTGGGAGTCAAGTTCGATTAGAGAGGAGCAGTTGCGATGAAAACCTATGAACTAAACGACATTGTGCAGATGAAAAAGCAGCACCCATGCGGCACCAACCGCTGGCAGATCATCCGAACGGGGATTGACGTCAAGCTGCAGTGTACGGGCTGCGGTCATATCGTGATGATGTCGCGGCAAAACTTTGAAAAGCATCTCAAAAAGGTGCTGGAACATGCCGAAAACGAAGCAGACTAATTAAAAAGGAGCAATTATTTCATGTCTTTAACTGCAGGTATCGTGGGACTGCCAAACGTCGGCAAGTCCACGCTGTTTAACGCTATTACCAAGGCAGGTGCCGAAATGGCCAACTATCCATTTGCCACGATTGAACCCAACGTGGGGATGGTGGAAGTACCCGACAAGCGCCTGGAACGGATTCAAGAACTGATTCCCGCCAAAAAGATCGTGCCCACCACGTTTGAGTTCACCGACATTGCCGGGATCGTCAAGGGGGCCTCAAAAGGTGAAGGTCTGGGAAACCAATTCCTGGAAAACATTCGCCAGACTGACGCCATCGTGCATGTCGTACGGGCATTTGACGACACGGACATCACCAGCGTTTCTGGCAAGGTTGACCCGATCGAAGACATTGACACGATCAACCTGGAATTGGTAATGGCCGATCTGGATGCCGTTAATAAGCGCCTGGCTAAGGTTCAACGGGCAGCTAAGGGTCGCGACAAGGAAGCCCTGGCTGAACTGGAAGTCTTAAACAAGATCAAGCCGGTTTTGGAAAATGGTCAAAGCGTGCGTTCCATTGAATTCAACGACCAAGAACAAAAAATCGTCAAGGGTCTATTCCTGCTGACGAGCAAGCCGGTCCTGTACGTTGCCAACATCGCTGAAGAAGACATGGCCGATCCAGATGCCAACAAGTACATGGATGCCATCAAGGAACACGTTAAGGGCGATGGCGAGGTCATTGGCGTAGCGGCAGCGGCTGAAGAACAGATTGCCGAAATGGATGAAGAAGAAAAGGCTGACTTCCTGGAAATGGAAGGCGTTGAAGAACCCGGCTTGAACCGGCTGATTCGGGCAGCCTACAAACTGCTGGGACTGGAAACCTTCTTCACGGCGGGCGGACCAGAAACGCGGGCCTGGACCTTTAAGAAAGGCACGAAGGCACCACAGGCAGCCGGCATCATCCACTCTGACTTTGAACGCGGCTTTATTCGAGCTGAGGTCATGAGCTTCGCGGATCTTGACGAACTGGGCAGTGCCCAGGCAGTTAAAGAAGCCGGCAAGCTACGGCTGGAAGGTAAGGAATACGTAATGCAGGACGGCGACATCGTTGAGTTCCGCTTCAACGTCTAATCATTGAATCAATTAAAGAGAGGAAGAACATCTTGGCTGAATCAAAAGAACAACAACCACGCAATGCCGCTGCTGGCCAGCGACAAAAAGAATACGCCAAAGACCAGCGTCAAGAAACGGCGCGGGCTTTTGGCAAGCAGGGACTGACGCGCAAAAACGAAGAATTCATGTTCCAATTAAACAAGCAGCTGGACGCACAGGGCGCTGACCCAGCCAAAAAGCCAGCCATGCTTGAAGAAACGCTCAAAGCGCTGCAGGAAGGCCAAAAGACTGGTCAAACGGCGCGCGGCCTGTTTGGTACGCCAACGCAGCGGGCCCACGCTCTGCTGCATCCTGAGCCAACTGAACAATCCAAGACGCAGAGCTCATTAAAATTGATGGCACTGGATAACGGGATCATGTTCTTTGCCATCTTTACCTTTATGTTTGGGCTGATGGACTGGATCTCCCCACAATCAATGAAAGTTGCGCACAACGGCAATATGGGGATCACCTCAATCATCATCGTAGCTATTACTGGTGGGATTCTGTTTGGCTGGATCGCCAAGTACATGCTGCCAGTTAAGAACGAAGAAACGGGCAAATATGTCAAACGACCATTGTGGGCCCGGATCGTTACGGTGGTCAGTGGTCTGGTAATGTGGATTTTGATCTACATTCTGACGGCCATGATGCCAAACAGCGTCAACCCACGTCTGAATCAATGGTTCTACCTGATTTTAGGGGTGGCAGCTTTTGCGCTCGACATCTGGCTGCGGGGACGCTACCACATTACCAGCGCCTTTTCGCCACGCCGTCAACAGCGGCAATAAAAATCAGCATCGCGGTTCCACGTGAAACGCGGTGCTTTTTTATAAATTGTCAGAATCTATCGCCGACAGATTTGGTATTTGGTCCTAAAATGATGATTAAAAGGAGTTAAAACCGAACAATCTGAAAAATATTATTAGAATTATGTTAGAATCACGATTATTCGTTGACCAATCGCCAAAAACCTAGTAAGGTAGTAGCTAATATTTAAAGAAGGAAGTGCAGATTGATGTCGAATTGGGATACTAAGTTTGCCAAGAAAGGCTTAACGTTTGATGATGTGCTGCTGATTCCAGCGGAAAGTCATGTCTTGCCAAATGAAGTCGATTTGAGTACGCAGCTGGCAAAGAATATTAAACTGAACGTGCCATTTATCAGTGCCGGGATGGATACCGTTACTGAAAGCTCAATGGCAATTGCGATGGCCTTGCAAGGCGGGATGGGGGTCGTTCACAAGAACATGTCCATCGATGCTCAAGCCGGCGAAGTAGCCACGGTTAAAGGCGTTGAACTGCCTGCCAACTCAAACTTCAACCGCGCTGCCGTTGACGGAAACGGTCATCTGCTGGTTGCGGCTGCCGTTGGGGTTACGTCCGACACGTTCCAACGCGCTGAAGCCCTGCTGAAGGCCGGCGTTGACGCGATCGTAATCGACACGGCTCACGGTCACTCGGCTGGGGTGCTGCGCAAGATTGCCGAAATTCGCGAACATTTCCCAGAAGTTACGCTGATTGCTGGTAACGTAGCCACTGGTGAAGGTACCAAGGCGCTGTTTGACGCTGGGGTTGACGTGGTTAAAGTCGGCATCGGCCCTGGCTCAATTTGTACGACGCGGGTAGTTGCCGGTGTTGGTGTCCCACAGATTACGGCAATTTACGATGCTGCTTCCGTGGCTCACGAATACGGCAAGGCCATCATTGCCGATGGTGGGATCAAGTACTCTGGCGACATCGTTAAAGCCCTGGCTGCTGGTGGGAACGCCGTAATGCTGGGCAGCATGTTTGCCGGCACGACGGAAGCCCCTGGCGAAGTCTTTGAAGAAAACGGCAAGAAGTACAAGGGCTACCGTGGCATGGGTTCCGTGGCAGCCATGGCTCAATCGCATGGTTCTTCTGACCGTTACTTCCAAGGTGGGGTCAACGAAGCCAACAAGCTGGTTCCAGAAGGTATCGAAGCGCGGGTTGAATACAAGGGCGACGTTGCTGACGTGATCTTCCAAATGGTCGGCGGTCTGCGCTCCGGGATGGGCTACGTTGGCGCCAAGGACATTCCAACCTTGATCGACAACGCTCAATTCGTTCAGATTACGAACGCTGGTCTGCGTGAATCACACCCACACGACGTTCAAATTACCAAGGCTGCTCCTAACTACAAATAATGGCTAAGCCTTAATTCAAAAGTGCTGCTTAAAATTGAGCAACGCTTTTTTACGTTCTGAAACGTCATTTGATGATTGTTTGATTGGCTGGTTGGCTAAATGTGTTAAGATAACAGTTAGCCAAACTTCGAAAAGGATGAGTATTATAATGAAGAAACTGTTCATTTTGTTGTTGATTTTAGCAGCCATTTGTTTTGTCAGCGTCTGGATCTATCAGACACAGCGGCTCAAAAAGAATGCCCAGGCAAAAATCGGCAAAGGACAGGTAGTCATGAACTGGGGCTTGATCATTTTATTTGTGGTCGGTCTGGTGGGAGCATTTGCCGCGCCGAGAGATAAAACTAGTGAGCCGGCTGAACATCATCCTGCCAATGAACATGCCACTAAGGTCAGCAAGGCCCAGTCCAGCTCAGAGTCAGCCGCGGCCGCATCCAGCAGCTCGCAGGCAGCCAGCTCATCATCAGCGAGTTCTTCATCCTCATCGGCAAGTTCTTCATCCAGCAGTCAGCTGCAGGTCGATTTTTCGACTGACGTTTCCTTAAACAAGACCGGGGATGCGACTGTCAGCTTTAAGGCGCCAGCCAACACGCAGTTTGAGATCAAAGACAGCAATAACAACGTCGTGACGACTTTGAACGGCAACGCGCAGGGAGCCGATCAAACCTATAACTTTAAAAAGCCGGGCAAATACCACGTTACCGCTCATAATGGCGACCAGACCATTTATAAAGATTTGACCGTGCGCGGCATCGGGCAATAAATAATAAAACTTTTTATTGACGAATTTTATTTAATTAAATTATTTATAAAATATAAATATAAAGCGTTAACAAACGTAACATTCCGTAACTGTGTATATAAATCAATAAATTAATCTTTTAACAATCGAGGCGTTAAACCCTAGTGCGACGAGACGTGCGGGGCTTGACGCCTTGATTTTTGGGGCTTATGCATAGATAATTTAAGGTATGTAGATGTAAAAATTTTTTTAAAAATGGGACTATGTAAATATGAATGAAGAATCGAATCAAAATCAACCGGTGCACCATTCGCACCATCACCACCATCATCACCATCGTCGGAAACGATTAGGTTTGAAGATTTTGTGGTCATTCATTGGACTTTTAGTGATTCTCGTCTTGATTTTCGCGGGGGTTGCCTGGCGAAACGTCCATGTTGCTACCAATAATATGTACAGCGAATCAGGCGCCAAGACGTATCGGAATGCTGACAAGGTCCTCAAGCAAGGCAAGCCAATCAATATCCTGCTTTTGGGGACTGATACGGGGGCGCTGGGCCGTGATTACAAAGGGCGGACGGATACGATCATGATGATGACGCTCAATCCGCAAAAAAAGACGACCACGATTGTCAGCCTGCCGCGGGACATGAAAGTTAATCTGCCCGGCTACGCTGAATATTCACCGGCTAAGATCAACGCGGCCTATACATATGGTGGGGTTAAAGAAACCATCAATACCGTGCAAAAATACTTTAACGTACCAATTGACTACTATGTAATGGTCAACATGGGCGGGTTGGAAAAAGCCATTAATCAAGTGGGCGGCGTCAGTGTGACTTCGCCATTGACGTTTGATTATGAAGGCTACAGCTTTAAAAAGGGCAAGACGTATCACATGGATGGTGCCCAAGCCCTGGCCTTCAGTCGGATGCGCTACGATGATCCACAGGGCGACTATGGCCGACAAGAACGGCAGCGCCTGGTCATCACGGCTTTAATGAAGGAAGCTGCTTCATATAAGTCAGTACTTAACCAAAAATTCTTGAATTCGATTGCTGATCAGTCCAAGACCAATCTGACGTTCAGCGACATGACGACGCTAGCCATGAAGTATCGCAAGGCTAATGGCAAAGTGGTTTCTGATCACGTGCAGGGCCATGGCGACAGTGAAGGCGGCGAGTCGTTTGAAGTCGTGCCAACCAGCGAGATGCAGCGCGTGTCTGATGAGATTCACGATGCTCTACAGCTTAAACACGTCAGCGTGACTGATTAAAGGAGGAAAACATTGGAAAACAGCAGTAACAACACGATCGATTTGCGTCGCCTGTTTAATCTGTGCCGTAAACATCTGAAGTTTTTGATTACCTGTACAATTGCCCTGGCATTGGCCGGCTTTATCGTTTCTAAATTCATTATGACGCCAAAATATACGGCAACCACGCAATTATTGGTTAACCAAAAAAGCGAAAATAATGCCAATGGTCAGGCCTACACTAACCAGCAGGCCGACATTCAGGTTATCAATACCTATAAGGACATCATTACCAGTCCAGTAATTCTAAAAGAAACCAAAAAAGAGCTGGCCAACCCAGTCAAGGTCATTCGCAAGGCCCAGCCAGCCAAGTACAAGACGCTGGCCGATGGGACCAAGCGGCTGGTCAGCGCGGCCAAGCCAGCTAAGGTTGAACATACCGGTCAAGGCTACAGCATGACGACCAGCCAGCTGTCAGACGCGATCACGATCAAGACGCAGACCAACTCGCAAGTCTTCTCGGTCAGCGTGGAAACCGATAATCCAAAGAAATCCGCGGCAGCCGCCAACACGATCGCCAGCGTCTTCAAAAAGCGGGTCAAGAAGATCATGAATGTCAATAATGTGACGGTCGTGGCCCACGCGACAACGCCCACCAAGCCATCATCGCCTAACGTTAAGCTGTTTACGCTGGCGGGGGCCGTCTTAGGGCTGTTAATCAGCTTTATGATCGTACTGATGCGCGATCTGATGGATACCAGTGTGCGGGACAACGACTTCATGGTTGATGAACTGGGCTTGACGAATCTCGGTCAGATTACTCACATCAACCTGGATGACGGTTTCTCAATCAAGCGGCGTTCACAAAACACGCAGACGCGCCGAGTTTAAAGGAGGGTTATGATGGGAATCTTTAAACGCAAATCGCGAGTTGACAACAATACGATGAAAAACGGCGCCAAGCTGATCACGGTGGCTAAACCAAAGAGCGTAGCCGCGGAACAGTTTCGGACCGTGCGTACCAACATTCACTTCATGGCCGTGGACCGACGCTTAAAGACGATTGCTTTTACCTCTGCCAACATCAGTGAAGGGAAAAGTACCGTCGCGGCTAACTTAGCCATCGTCTGGGCGCAAGAAGGCAAGAGCGTGCTGCTGATTGACGCCGACATGCGCCGCCCAACGCTGTACTCGACTTTTGATCTGGCTGGTCAAGAAGGAATTTCAACGGTTTTGAGCAGTAATCAATCAGAAGTCAACCTAAACGATGTGATCCAGGAAAGCGGCATTGAAGGATTAGACCTGCTGCCAAGCGGGGCGGTACCGCCTAACCCAGCCGAGCTGCTGAGCTCACAGCGCATGAAGGTCCTTTTGGAAGCCGTGCAGGCCCAATATGATCTGGTCGTACTAGACGTTCCGCCAATGCTGGAAGTTACTGATACGCAAACGATTGCGGGCAGCGTGGATGGCGTAGTGCTGGTCGTCCGGCAAGGCGTGACGCAAAAAGCAGGCGTACGGCGGGCCATTGAACTGTTGAAGATGAGTCACGCGCATCTGCTAGGCTATGTCATGAATGACGTTGTACCAGAAGACGACGCGGGCTACGGTTATGGCTACGGCTACGGTTATGGCTACGGCTACGAAAAAGAATCGGAAAACTAGGCTTGTCGCATACAGCAGGAAGGGTGAATCAAGATGGTTTTAATCGATCTGCATTGTCACTTGTTGCCAGGCGTGGATGATGGTTCACCTGACCTCGCGACTTCTTTAAAACTGGCCCAGGATGCGGTTAATGATGGCGTAACGCACGCTTTATTGACGCCGCATCATATGAATGGACACTATATCAATCATAAAGCCGACGTATTGCAGCTGACGGCGGACTTTCAACAAGCTCTGAATGAAAACGAGATTCCATTAACGGTTTTTCCAGGTCAGGAAGTTCGAATTAATGGCGAGCTGCTGGAAGCCTTGCAAAGAGATGATATTTTGTTCGCGGATGAGGGCGGCCGCTACATGCTGCTGGAGTTTCCCAGCCAGGAAGTGCCACAGTACGCTAAGGAAATGGTCTTTAAGCTGCGACAGCAAGGAATCGTGCCGATTATCGTCCATCCCGAACGAAATGCCGAGCTGCTGGAACATCCAGAAAGACTGCAGCCGTTCTTGGAGCAGGGATGCTTGACCCAATTGACGTCCAACAGCTATCTGGGCCGGTTCGGCAAAAAGATTGAAAAGGTTACGACCAGCATGATCAAGGCCGGGCAGGGAGCAATCTTTGCCTCTGACGCGCATGCCTTGAGTCATCGCGAATACGAGCTCAGCGAGGCGCTGCAGAAACTGCGCAGTGAATTTGGCGCTGAGCTGGCTGATACATATGAACAAAACGCGCGCGATATTATCAATGGGGATCAAGTTAATTTAGATTGGCAGCCACTGCCTAAAAAGAAACATTTTTGGTTCTTTTAGTTAAGAAAATTAGGCGGGGGGGGGTGACCTCGCCCCTCTTTTAGAATCAGAATTAGGGAGGAGGAATGCTGAATGATGAAAGTTGCTAATAACGACACCATTAGAAAGAAAAAGCCCAATTTCTATGCGTTATATATTAAAAGGAGTATCGACTTCATTATCAGCTTATTTTTATTGTTGGTTTTGTGGCCGTTGTTCTTAATATTAGCAATTTGGATCAAGGCGGATTCAAGTGGTCCAATCTTTTTCAGACAGGAACGAATGGGGAAAAATGGTCAACCGTTCAAAATTTATAAATTTCGGACTATGTACATAAATGCACCACAATTGGCGACGGCGAGCTTTGAAAATCCCGAAAAATACATAACAAAGGCTGGTAAATTATTACGAAAATCCAGTCTTGACGAATTACCACAATTAATCAATGTTTTCAAAGGTGAAATGAGTATTATTGGTCCACGGCCATTAATTCTTAAAGAGAAAAAGGTATTATCGCTGCGACATGAAAATGGTGCAGAAACGATTTTACCGGGTATCACAGGCCTAGCTCAAGTACGAGGGAGAGACTTGGTCACCGATGAACAGAAAGCCGCCTATGATGGGGAGTATGCGGCGAACCTTACAATAGTTGAGGATTTGAAGATTTGTTTTAAGACGTTTTTCGATGTATTAGGACATCGAGGAATTCATGAGGGGAAAAAGAAGTGAGCTAGGCGTTTATAAGAGGATTGAAAACTTTGTCAAAAAAACAAATAAGCTTTTGTACTGTTACCTTTAATAATGAAGGCAAGATAACGAAATTTATAGAAAATATTGAATCATTAAAATCAGAATTATTTGAAACTACCCTTTATGTTGTTGATAATTCATCCACCGATCAAACAGTAAATTTAGTAAATGAATGCAGTAAAAGGTTTAATAATATCCACCTGATAGTCCCTAACGTTAATAAGGGATTCGGTACTGGAAACAACTATGTTTTACCTTATTTAAAATCAGATTTTCATGTAGTAATTAACACTGATGTCATTATCCCTAATGCTGAAGTTATTAATGAAATGATATTGTATATGGACAGACACCCTGAAATAGGGTTACTATCGCCTAAAATCTTAAATGTAGATGGCACCATTCAAAAACTTTATAAGCATAATCCAAGTGTTTTGGATATGGCTATACGTTTTATTTCTCCAAATCTTTTAAAAAAAAGACAGGCTTGGTTTGTTCATGATGAAAGTAACTATTCAGAAATTGGGCAAATTGAGCATGCAAGCGGGGCATTTATGTTCTTTAGAACAAAAGTGTTTAAAGAGATTGGAGGCTTTGACGAAAGATACTTTATGTATATGGAAGATGCCGATATCACAAGAGAAGTTAATCGAATAAGTAAAGCAGTTTTTTATCCAAAAGTTAGCGTAATACATGAATGGCAAAGAGATAGCCATAAAAAAATTCGATATATGTTATATACGATTAAAAGCATGGGGCAATACTTTCATAAGTGGGGTTGGAAATGGATGTAGATAAAATTTATTCAGTTATTATAATTTATAACGCTGATATTAGTGCATTAACTACATTGACTAATTCCCTAAAAGCACAAGACTCAAATGTAGTTTTAGTCGTTAATGATAATAACAAATATAATTCAATAAATGCTGATAAAGTAATTTATAACAAGAAAAACCTTGGAATAGCTGAAGCACAGAATATAGGTATTAAATATTCATTATGCCAAGGAGCTGAGTTTGTAGCAATTTTTGATCAAGATTCAAAAGTACCTAAAGATTATCTTTCAAAAATGAAAGATGCTTTCTATGTGGCTCAAGAAGAGATAGGAAATATTGGCTTAGTGGCACCTAGAATATATGACATCAATATGGATGGATTTTTAGAGCCAAGAATTTACAATTTCAATAAAAATAGATTATCTATTAACATTCCAAATGAAAAAGAGAAGAAAGTCCTTAATAATAAATTAATTCGTTTAGCAGCAAAGCCAATTGCTTCAGGTGCTCTAATCTCTCAAAAAACCTTTAAAAAAGTTGGATTTATGGATGAAAGGCTATTTATTGATTTAGTTGATACTGATTATGATTTAAGGATTTTGTTAAATGGAATGAATATTGTCCAGGCAAACTCAATTATATTAAGACATAAGATCGGAAATAGAAAAGAAGTAAAGTTCGGTAAGTTTTCTATTTGGCCAACCAACCATTCACCTATGAGAAGATATACAATAGCTAGAAATACCATATGGCTATGGAAAAAGTATCGTAAGAATATAAAGGGAATGAATAAAGAAACATTCCGAACTATTATCTCCACTATTGTGTATATTCAATTTGAAACGGATGCTTTTAGTAAGAATAAGGCATTTCTTAAGGGACTAATTGGAGGAATATTTGAGAATGGACAATAACAGGATATATAAAATTGCTGTAGTTATGTCTACATATAATGGTGAAAAATTTATAGCAGAACAGCTTGATAGTATTCTTAACCAAAATGTGTCATATAATATTTCGTTAAAAATTTTAGTGCGTGATGATTGCTCAACAGATAGGACTTTAGAGATTATCTCAAAATATTTAGAGAAGGATTCTCGTGTGGAGATTATTGGCAATTCCTCGGTTAATTTAGGTGTTAAGGCATCGTTTTTTGAATTATTAAAGCATGCTGTAAACTATGATTTAGTTTTCTTTTCTGATCAAGATGATGTATGGGAGAAAGATAAAATTAATACCTTTCTGAATGAAGCCATAAAGAAAAATGTTATAGATTCTGAGTTACCTATTGGAATATATTCGGATGCATGGATTGCTGATGAAAAAGCACATTCGATTGGGGAAAAAATGTCTTCTAGGTATGATTGGAATGAAGAGAAAGCAGATTATAAATTCCTTTCGTTTAACTATCAAATAGTAGGGGCTACTTATGCTATTAATAAAGCATCAGTTCTTTTAGCAAATGTGGTACCTAATTCTTGGATTGATTCTCTGAATATGCATGACTCTTTTATAGGTCTAATCAATGCGGTTTATGGGAGAAACTATCTGATAGATGAACCATTAGTCCTCTATAGACAACATGGAAATAATTTAGTCGGGGCAGGTGGAAAACGGAAGAGTATAAATAAGAAAATAACGCAAGCTGTTGATACGATATATCAGTTGATTCATGATGATTTAATGATCTATAAGTTTTTAAATATTCATGGTCCGCAGCTGTTAAGTCAGAATGAATATATAGAACGTGTATCCTTTTTTAAACAATATGTAATCTTGGCTAGAGAAAAACATTCTAAGAAAAGTGAAATTATTAGTAAAATAAAACCATATATTTGGAAGAAACACTATATTTTTGCGATATTAATGCTAAATTTACTTAATTTTAAATCAAAGGAACAGATGGAATGGGATATGTTTTAATTATTATATTAATGGTGATTCTTGTGTTTTCTGCACTTAGCGGAAGAATGCAAAGAATATCATCGCTTTTGGCAGCATGCTATATGGCTTGGATTGCAGGAACACTACCTACTAACTATTCATTCGATACAGCAACGTATCAAATGTATTATCCATTTCCACCTGATACTCATATATTTGAACAAGGGTATATGCATTTATCTTATTTCTTTTATACCCATGGAATGGATTATTTAGGGTTTAGGCTAATTGTTTTTTTTATTGCCTATTTGATTTTTTATCTAGTCATATTAAGAGTTACAGGCAAACCTTCAGCATTTTTTTTACTATATGGAATAGTAATCTTTCTAAATGATGCTACTCAGGTTAGAAATTTTTTAATGCTTGTAATGGTATTGTTAGCCTATGCGATTATGAATACAATGACCATAACAAGATTTGTAATTGGAATAAGCTTGCTGTTAATTGCAACTAGTTTTCAAACAACAGGTATTCTATATATATTTGGAATACTATTCTTTATTCTTAAAGACAGTATGAAAACTAAAAAACGGCTTAATAATATATATTTTACTAGTATTTTTATAGGCACTCTAATTGTTGTAGCTTCTAGTAAATTCAGTGTCTTATCTACAATTTTAATAAAAATAAGTAGTATATCAAATAGAGCAAATATAGATCAAGCAACCAGCGTCTATTCTAATGGTAGTTTCTCCAGATATACATTGGCTTATGTGTTGTCATACCTCATCGCTTTTCTTTTGATACAATGGCTTAGAAATATGTACGGAAAACAGCTAGAAAATGAAAAATACCAAGGATTATTTTATGTTGTTATGCTGATTGGTTTGATCGGGATGCCGTTTACATTGATGTCTAGTGGATTTGAAAGAATCTTACGTAATTCACTTATTGCTTTTATATTATTGATGAATAGTATTCACGTTAAGGATATAAAAGTTACCGATAGATATATTTACTTTTTGGGGTATAGTACTGTGTGCTTGCTCTGTATGTATGGAGCAGGATTGTTTAATATGAATGATCCACTTTACATGGGATATTATGTTAAATATATGTTGCATTTTGTTAGAATTTAAGGATTACAAATGCTTAGAAACAAATCGCAAATAGATGTATTTATTAATAGAGTTAATTATGAAATGTATCTGATGTTTATTGGGATACTTAGTAAAATTAAATTAATTTTTTCAATAGGGCTAAGGAAATATTGCTCAATACGCTTCAGCAAAGGAAGTGATTCGAATAAGATAGGACTTGTTGCTATCGTGAAAAATGAAGAAGCCTATATAAGAGAATGGATAGAGTATCATAAACTTATAGGAATTAGTCATTTTTATATATACGATAATGAATCTTCGGACGACTTAAAACATACACTATCAAGTTATATAAAATCAGGAGAGGTTACATATAAATATTTTCCGGGTAAGGGAATGCAAGAGAAAGCATATTTGGATTGTGTAAAAATAGCAAAGAAAGAAGTTTCTTGGTTAGTAACACTAGATATTGATGAATTTCTTGAACCATTAACGAATATTTCTTTAAAAGAATGGTTGAGTTCGTTAAGCCCAGATATTTCTCAGGTTGAACTTGGTTGGATGGTTTATGGATCCGGCGGACATATTGATAAGCCTCGAGGGTTGGTGATAGAAAATTATATTAAGCACGCTAAAGATGACTTTATTACAGAATATAAACCAATAGTTAGGCCAGAACGTGTAATAGGTATGACATTTCCTCATCAATACAAAGTCGCTGGAAAAACTATTGATGAACAGAAGAAAAGAATATGGTCGTATCGGCGTGCAGATATGAAGGGAGCTCGTCCTGCACCACGTAATCTTTTTAGAATAAATCATTATTATTCTAAATCATTATCTGAATTTTTTGAAAAATCAAATCGTGGTGATGCAAGTGTCCCTGATAGAAAGCCAAGAAATTTGGAAGATTTTAAAAAGCATGACAAAAATAATATATTAGATTTAACAATGAAAAAGTATGTAAAAAAGATAAAAGAAAATCTGAGTAATAGAGGTTCAAATGGATAAAAAAAATAGTCGGTTACGTAATTCCATTACCAATATGACAACAACTGGTTTTGTATATATCTTTACAATGCTAATGGCAATGCTAGTACGGTCATTTTTGAGTAGGACGTTAGGTCAAGAGTATGTTGGGCTTAACGGAGTCTTAACAAGTGTAATAACCTCTTTTTCTATTGCCGATTTAGGTGTAGACTCAGTATTTGTTTTTCTGTTGTACCAACCCTTAGCAAATCGTGATTTTAATGAAATAGATAATTTAATGGTCTTATTCAAGAGGATCTATTCTTGGATAGGAATAGTTTTTTTATCTATTGGATTAGTAGCAGTACCATTTTTAGGCAATTTAATTGGAAAGCAATCCATGAAAATCCCTAATGTTATTGCTATTTATCTTGTGTTTTTATTAAATACCGGCTTAAGCTACTTTTTTGCATCGTATAGAGTAATTTTAAATGCAGATCAAAAGTATTATGTTATCGCTAAAGTAACATTTGTTATTACAATTGTGATAGATTTTTTACAGATTTGTTTTCTAGTTTTCTTTGATAATTTTCTATTTTACTCAATCCTCCTATTAGTAGGTACAGTATTGATAAACTTAATTATTAGTCGAGTAGCTAAACATATGTACCCATTGGGAAATATAAGAAAAAAAGGAAAACTAAAATTTAAGAGATCAAATACTGTTAATGTTCTTATTAAAAATACTATCGGAGGTATTTCAAACAAATTAGGCGGAATAGTTGTGTATGGCAGTGATAATATTCTATTGGCTAATTTCGAAACGTTAAGAATAGTCGGGATGTATTCAAACTATTTAATGATCACTCAGGGAATTACCGCTTTATTATCTAAGGTCATTTCTTCTGTTACTGCAAGTATAGGTAATTTGGGAGCAGAGAATAATAAGAAAAAGAATTTAGAATTATTTCTTAACATGTCATTTATAATGAATACCTTAACGGTATTAGCCTTTATCCCTTTGTTATTCCTGTTTTCCCTTTTTATTAAATTATGGGTTGGCAAGGAGAGTGTATTGCCGATTCCTGTAGTTGAACTTATTTCTATAAACTGTGCTTTACAGTTAGTAAGGTATCCAGCATTAACATATATAGATGCATTTGGATTACAGTGGATTCAGAAATGGAAATCCATAGTTGAAGCAACGGTGAACATAATGATTTCACTAATATTATTGTATTTCTTTAGACTAGGATTAACCGGTGTTTTATTGGGGACGCTTTGTTCAAATATCTTTGTTGTTAATTGGTATGAACCATACTTGGTGTTGAAAAAAGTATGTGATAAGGAATATAAAAAATACATATATCAGATCATACCTTTTGCAATTTTTATAATTTTAATTGTATTTTTTTCATATTTTATATTACAGAAAAACCTATTAGGGAATTCTATAATTAAAAATATTCTTTTCGTCATTATTGTGGAAATTTTACAATTAATTGTTATTTTTATTGTTTTTAAGAATAATGCCGAGTTAAAAAATATTATGAGGATATTTAAAAATTTTTTTGAGAGGTGATTATTGATGAAAGGTATTATCCTGGCTGGGGGTAGTGGTACGCGACTGTACCCAATTACACGAGGAATTTCAAAGCAATTGATTCCGGTTTATGATAAGCCAATGATTTACTATCCACTGTCGACTTTAATGTTGGCAGGAATTCGTGAAATCTTGGTAATCTCAACACCAGAATATCTGCCACTATTTAAAGAACTATTGGGGGACGGCTCTGAGATCGGCATGAGCTTTTCTTATAAGGTACAAGAAAAACCAAACGGACTGGCCGAAGCATTTATTTTAGGTGAGGACTTTATTGGTGATGATTCAGTAGCTTTAGTACTTGGGGACAATATCTACTATGGCTCTGGACTTTCCAAGCTGGTTCAAGACGCAGCCCAAAAAGAAAAAGGCGCAACCGTATTTGGCTACCATGTCAATGACCCAGAACGATTTGGCGTTGTTGAGTTTGATGAAAACATGCACGCTCTTTCACTGGAAGAAAAACCTAAGCAGCCAAAGAGTAACTATGCAGTTACAGGCCTCTACTTCTATGACAATGACGTCGTTGGAATTGCCAAAAACATCAAGCCTTCCGCACGTGGCGAATTGGAAATTACTGACGTTAACAAGGAATACTTGAGACGTGGCCAGTTAGACGTTCAATTAATGGGTCGTGGCTATGCCTGGTTGGATACTGGTACGCACGACTCCATGCTTGAGGCTTCGAATTTTATTGCCACGATTGAAAAGCGGCAGAACCTGAAAGTGGCGGCAATTGAAGAAATTGCCTACCGGATGGGATACATAAACAAAGAACAATTGATCAAACTGGCCCAACCATTAAAGAAGAATGATTATGGTCAATACTTATTACGCTTGGCAGAGGAGAAATAGACTATGGGTAAATTAAACGTTCAAACGACTAAGCTGCAAGACGTTAAGATCATTACGCCAGCTGTTTTTGGTGATCACCGTGGCTTCTTTGAGGAAACCTACTCTGATCGTGACTTTAAAGAAGCCGGGATCGACTTTGACTTCGTTCAGGATAATCAATCACTGTCTACGCAGGCTGGCGTTTTGCGTGGCTTGCATTTCCAACGTGGTCAAGCTGCGCAAACTAAGCTGATTCGTGTAGTTACTGGGGCTGTCTTGGATGTCATTGTTGACTTGCGGAAGGGTTCACCGACGTACAAGCAGTGGGAAGGCTACATTCTTTCTGCTAGCAACCATCGTCAATTGTTGGTACCACGTGGTTTTGCCCATGGCTTTCTGACGCTGACTGACAACGTCAACTTTGTCTATAAATGCGACAACTACTACAATGCCGAAGCTGATGGCGGCATCTCATTTAAGACGCCAGAGCTCAACATTGACTGGCCAATCGAATTTGACAAGGCAATTACCTCTGAAAAGGACGCTAAACAGCCAACGTTGACGGAATTTGAAAAAGACAACCCATTTGTCTATGGTGAGATCTAGGAGACAAAATCATGACGGAATACAAAAACATTATCGTAACGGGTGGTTGCGGCTTCATTGGCTCCAACTTCGTACATTATGTAGTTAACAATCATCCTGAAGTCGAACATATTACGGTTTTGGATAAGCTGACCTATGCCGGTAATAAAGCCAATTTGGCAGGTTTACCTGCAGATCGTGTTGAGCTGGTCGTTGGCGACATCTGTGATAAGGAATTGGTTGACCAACTGGTTTCTAAAGCCGATGCGGTGGTTCACTACGCGGCAGAAAGCCACAATGACAACTCATTGCAGAACCCCGATCCCTTTATTCAAACCAATATCGTTGGGACTTACACGCTGATTCAAGCTTGCCACAAGTATGACGTGCGGTTCCACCATATTTCTACGGATGAGGTTTATGGTGATTTACCACTGCGCGAAGACTTGCCTGGCCATGGTGAGGGTCCTGGTGAAAAGTTTACACCGGATTCTCCATACCGACCATCTAGTCCTTACTCATCATCAAAAGCCAGTTCCGATCTGTTAGTGCGGGCATGGGTTCGTTCATTCGGCTTGAAGGCAACGATCTCAAACTGCTCTAATAATTACGGTCCTTACCAACACATTGAGAAGTTTATCCCACGTCAGATTACCAATATTTTGAGTGGCATTCGGCCAAAGCTTTATGGCTCAGGTAAGAACGTGCGTGACTGGATTCATACCAATGATCATTCACGAGCGGTTTGGACGATTTTGACCAAGGGCAAGATTGGCGAGACTTACTTGATTGGTGCTAATGGCGAAAAAAACAATAAAGAGGTTCTGGAATTGATTCTGGAACTGATGGGTCAGCCTAAAGACGCCTATGATCACGTTAAAGACCGTCCTGGCCATGACCTGCGCTATGCGATTGACGCTACTAAGCTGCGGACCGAGCTGGGGTGGGAGCCTAAGTACACGGACTTTCGTGAAGGTTTAAAGGACACGATCAAGTGGTATACCGAACACCGTGATTGGTGGGAAGCGGAAAAAGCCGCTGTGGAAGCCAAGTACGCTAAGAATGGTCAATAAATAGCTAAAATCGTCGAATTGCAAGCGATTCGGCGATTTTTTAAGATTAAGAAAGACTTGTGAGGAAATACTAATGTCAAAAATCTTAATTACTGGCGCGAATGGTCAACTAGGGACTGAATTACGCCATTTACTGGATGAACGCGGAATTGCTTATGATGCACGTGATGCCAAGGATATGGACATTACGGACCGTCAAACAGTTGAAGAGCAGGTAGTGGCCCTTAAGCCTGCAGTAATCTATCATTGTGCGGCCTATACGGCAGTCGACAAGGCTGAAGACGAAGGTAAAGAAATCAACTGGCGGGTAAATGAAGATGGCACTCGCAACCTGGCTGAAGTAGCAGCCAAAGTTGGTGCCAAGCTGGTTTACCTTAGCACGGATTATGTATTTGATGGTACTAAGACGGGCGAGTATAAAGTTGACGATCCTACCAATCCTAAAAATGAGTACGGCAAAGCCAAGCTGGCTGGAGAAAAGGCTATTCAAGCTGCCATGACTGATTATTACATCATTCGGACTTCATGGGTCTTTGGCGAATATGGCAAGAACTTTGTCTACACGATGCTGCGCCTGGCTAAGGATCATGATCGCTTGACAGTGGTTGATGATCAAGTTGGCCGCCCGACATGGACTCGGACGTTGGCAGAATTTATGACGTATCTGGTTGATCATCATTGTGAATATGGCGTTTATCAATTGTCGAATGAAGACAGCTGCTCTTGGTATGAATTTGCCTGTGAAATTTTGAAAGATAAGGACGTAGAGGTTGCTCCAGTTACCTCTGAAGAATATCCACAAAAGGCATATCGACCACGTCATTCCATTATGAGCTTGAAAAAAGCGGAAGCCACTGGATTTATCATCCCAACGTGGCAGACTGCTTTACAGGAATTCATGAACCAGATTCAAGATAATCATTAATAAATGAAAATACCCTTCTATACATGAGATGACTCGCGTATAGAAGGGTGCTTATTAGTCACTAAAGAAAGCGCATACATTTTAGGACGGCGATATTATAAGATGCCGCAAGAAGAAATATATAATGATAAAAGGATTAATTTATAGGGAAAATATGGAACAAAATTCTGGAATTTTAGTAAGCCTTACTAAAGATGATAAATTATATTTACTTTTTGAAGATTTGGCCGATTGTTATTTTAAGTGTGGATATATATTATGGCAATACATAATAGACCAAAACGGTGATCCACGAATAAGTGACCTATGGCCTATACCTACAATATTTTTAATGAGACAAGCAATTGAATTAGAATTGAAAGCGAAAATTTGTAAAAAAAGAGAAGAAAAAGGAGGAAGTAAAAAGAAACTGTCGCAGAAGTTGAATAAGCATGATTTAGTTACATTATGGAAATATTATCTAGCTCAAGTAGGCATTGAGGAAAAATCCACCTGGCTGTTTAATTATTTAAAATCGATAAATTCAGTTGATGCTAATTCAACAATTTTTAGATACTTATATGAAGGAGAATTATGGAAAAATAGGAAAGAGAATACTCTATATTTAGATAATTTCCATTTTGCAGAAGGAATGATTAAGGTATATGAAATTTTAAAATCTGGAGTTGCTTTAGAAGAGAAACCTGCAATTTCAGATAGCTTTTTTATGAAAGGGGATTGGCAAGAGGCTCTATGCTACCTGTCATATCCAACTAAGACTAGTAAGTTCTTAATTGAAGGTGAATATGAAAAAAGTATAACAGGATATCAAGAAGTTTCTGACTTTATTTATAAGTGTAATAACTTTGATAAAAAAGAGTATCCATTGATGTTTCTATTAAGGAATACGCTTGAACTACAATTAAAATACTTTATATATAGATTCTGTGGTCAAGATAGTACGAATAATCGAGAATCTCATACACATAATTTAGAAAAATTGTGGTTATTAATAAAAGATGAAACTATTGAAAAATTTAGTGATTTAAGAAGTAGTATTGACGATGTGACAAAGTTCGTTAAGAGATTTAATGAATTAGACAATAATGGAGAAAGATTTAGGTATCCAGTAGATAAGAGCCTTAGTTATAAAATTAACAAAGAATACAACTTATCTGGTGTAATTAATGATGCTAGAAATACTGTAGAGTTTTTTGAATATCTAGATTTTCGATATGATAAATTTTTAGAAAAAGAATAAATCGATAATTTAAAGTTATTCCAGTGAAAATTTAGTCTGTGATGTAAGTTTAATGAAAAAACGCTATTATTTATCGTTTAGCTGTCGATAGTAATTTGAAAATATAAGTTATGGTGGTTTACGATATATATGTATACAGAGATAAAGTTTCTTGCAACTTGGCCAAGTGACATATTTCTTGACTGATTCTTTTATGTAATCCTATAAATCACTAACCGCTGTGATGACGAACCCACAGCGCCAATACTAGTTACTGTTTAGATTGCACAGTATATTTTGGTAATCATTCTTGATGGTCTGTATTATTGTTTTGACGAGATTCTTTTAACCTCTCGATAAAGTCAATAATCATAATTTTTTCTGATTCGGATGTATTGTCATCAATGTGAGCAGCGATTTCTCTAGTTACATCAAATGTATGATGCTCATCGGTTAAATATGACACACTGACATGATAATGACTTTTTAGTTTATAGAGCTTTTCTTTAGTTGGAACATCTCCGTTTAGCCATGCCATGATTGTTGGGTATGCTTCATGAATGCGTTCGGAAAGCTCCAATGGCGTTTCGTTGTTCTTATCCATCAGTGCGGCTAGATTATTTGCAAAGTTTTGAGACCGAAAAGAAATAATGTTTTCCATCGCTAACTACTCCTAAAATAATATGAAACTATATTCATGATTATATAGCGAAAAGCAGCTAACTTGATGTACGTGTTATTAACATAAAGTACTTTTGTTAAACATGATATATCTGCACGGTGATGATCTGTTAGTTTATACTATCTTTCTTAATTAAGACTAAAGCAGTTGCCTTTACAATTCCCTGCTGTATGAAAGAGGAAAGGGTTAGGCGCAGCCAAGCACCTAGCCCTTTAGTGTGTAAAATCTGCTAGAAAGATATGTATTTATATATTAATTTTAGCGCGCTGAGTTATCATCGGCAACTGCACGAAGTACTTTCATTGCTGCAGATGATGATTTCAGCAGGCAGGTGCCCTATGGTATACTCAGTCCAAAAGCTTTAAACGTTGCAATGGCTGCAAAGGCAAATATTTGGAGGAAACTGATATGGCAAAGCCAATTCCAACCTATATAATTAAGGCTACACTGAAAGACTTTCGATCACCGGCAACCTGGCGGCGATTCAAAATCAAAAAGAACCTGCCAATTACTGAGCTGGCATACTATCTGGAGATCATGTTTGAAATGTACGCGGAGCATCAGTATGACTTCACTTACCAATCTGATGACGGTCTCGTGGTGATGGTGAACAATCCTGAAGAATACAGCATGGTACCAAGTTTTCCAGGCGGACCCAAGATCAAGTACGTTGGCTTAAATGATTTTCGGCTCAACTATTTTAATGTCGGGGATGAATTCTTATTCCGCTATGACTTTGGCGATGGCTGGGAAATTAAGCTGAAAATTGAGCAGCTGGACGATCAAAATGAGCTGAGTGCCAAGAATCTACCACGAATTATTGCCGGTAAAGGGTTTGGAATTGTTGAAAACGTTGGTGGCGTTGATGCATTAAAGGAATTTGGCCACGATCTGAAACGCTCAGACGATCAGTTAAATGATTTTGGAACAATGCTGCCAGAGCCGTTATTTGATGTAGCGGATGTCTTCACCTTGAACTACTACAACCAAGATGAACTCAACTGGCGGCTCAAACGGCTGATTCGTTACTATCGCCAGGCCTATGATGGCATCGAAATCTCCAACCATGCCATTGACCTGATTGAGCGCTACTACCCGGAATTTAAATTGAATTAGGATCTCTTAGATTTTAGATCGCTATCATCCGATTATGAACGTGATTGGCGTTTGTAGTTAGATGATATTTTTTATTTTACTCTTTTTGGAATGCTTCAAACGGATTATATGTTTGAAATACCAAGGAGAGCGGATTAAAATTATAATGACGGAGGGAATAAAATGCCAAAAAAGTTAACCTTTTTAAAGATAATAATTGAGAATCATCCATTATTTAGCAAGCAGATTGAATTTTCGGTTTTAAATGATACTAGAGTCGCGATAACTGATCAGAACAATGACTTAACCCATCTCTACCAGCGCCTTTGGACCGACAACGTAATAACGATTGTTGGAAAAAACGCTACCGGTAAGACCACTATTATGAAAACTATTATTGGAATGCTGACTTTTCTGCTCAATGATAAATCAATTGAACAGACCCAGTTGGCTGATGTTTTGCTTGGTACGCAGCCAATAACCATTACTACCTTTTTCTATGGTGAAGATCGTAAAATCTATAAAGACGTCACGGTTTTTAAGTCTACTGATGATGGTCAGCGGTGGCATGTTGATTCAGAAAAAATCTATGTAAAAAAGATTGATAGCAAGACTTCCAAAAAGAAACTATTTGATTTTCCCGAAACTCTTAAGCCAGAATACGATCGGAATGCACTTGATCCAATAACGGCATCTGTGCTGGCAAATGATGATTCGATTTTTCGGATGGTGATTGCTACTGAAAAATACACGGTTCAGTTGATTGTTGATACGTTGATCTTTACCAATTTTAATGCCTTGATTTATGCCAAAGAAAACGTACCTGAAGAAATCCTGAAGTTTTTGGATCCGACTATTGAATATTTAAAGGTTGAAACTAAATCGATAAATGACCAAAATCGGCTTGTCTACCGATTAAAGTTTAAAAATCAGCCGGAAGAATTCGTTGAGACGAACTTTACGAATATTGAACACTACCTTTCATCAGGTACTGCTAAGGGAGTTACCTTGTATGGCAATGTTTTATTTGCTTTAAAAACTGGTGGCATTATTTTTATTGATGAATTGGAAAATCATTTTAATCATGCCATTGTGCAGAGCTTTATTGAGTATTTTACGAATCCAAGAATTAATAAAAAGCGGGCTACATTAATATACAGTACTCACTATTCAGAGCTACTGAGTGATATTGACCGAAGCGATGAAATCTATATTACGCGCCGTGATCCTAAGATTTCACTACTAAGGTACTCAGATGCGGATGTAAGGAAGGATCTGAATAAAACCGATGTCTTTGATTCGGATTATTTAGGTGGCACCGCACCAGAATACGAGTCCTATCTGAAACTGCTCAAGGCTACAGAAAAGGCGGTGAAGTAAGTGATTGCTTTACTCGCTGAAGGAAGTACAGAACAAGCGATTTTGAATGTGTTGCTTGATCATGATGTATTGAAATTCAACCGTATGTCAAGGGCAATTAAAAATTGTACAGAAATGGCAATTTGAAAATGTACAATTATGGCAGTTTAAGATGGCGATTTATGGTTAGTCGCCGATTTCAATCTATATGACTTGCCTGCAATTTTAATGATATGCGACTTATAGACCAGGCGATCCAAAATGGTTTCTGCCGCAGCCGGATTATGTAGAATTTCTCCCCATCCAGATAGTGGTACGTTAGTTGTGATGATTGTTGAATGCTGCTCATACCGATTGTTAACGAGTTGAAACAATAAGTTCGCATCATCTGGCTTCATTGGTAAATAGCCAATCTCATCGATGATTAACAGCTCGTAATTTGAGTATCTCTTCATCTGCCTTTCCAGAGTTCCTTTACTGTCGGCCGTTCTTAAAGCCAGTAGAAGGTCATGGCAATTGATAAACAAGGTCTTAAAGCCATGTTCACACGCTATCAGCCCTAAGCCAATCGCTAGGTGCGTTTTGCCGACTCCTGGACTGCCAACCAGTAAAATATTTTGGTGATTGTTTAAGAAGCCTAACGATTTAAGCTCCAGAATCTCCTGCTTATTGATTGAAGGCTGGAAGTTAAAGTCGAACTCATCAATTCTTTTGACGATCGGAAACTTGGCTTGCTGGATTCGCTTTTTGATTTCTTGATCACGTCGGTATTGCAGCTCACTTTCGGTTAATTTTAATAATGCTTCACCGAAACTGATTCGCTGTTGATCGACCTCCATACTATAATTTTGATAATTTTCACTGAAATTGTTTAATTTTAATTGTGCTAAATTTGAGATAAGCTGTTCATAGTCCGTCATAAATTCAACTCCTTACAGACAATCGTACGCTTTAAGATTCTCGCTCATATACTTATTGAGCTCGTCTTCTGAGCGGTCCTTAAAAAGATCCGTCTTTAAAATTGCTTTGTAATCATCCTCGTTATAGTTGAATTGCTTATCGGTTAGGTTATGAGATCTAATTTCCACTCCCATATAATAAATTTTGATACTTTTATTGGTGGGACTTAGTTTAATTTCAACTGTTTTTCCTATATACTTAGGATCAACGGAGTACTGATTCTTCCTGAACATAATCATTGAATCTTTCGATACTTTTCGAGTCTGCACGCTGTTAAAGTATCTATCGATGTCATCGTTTAGGGGATTGAGGCACTCCTTTTCTTTTTGCCATAATTCCTTTGGAATTTTATGCGTGCTCTGAGATTCCTCTAAATTCAAATCTCGACAAATCTCATCAACTATGCCCTCAAGTTCCTTTAAGGTTTTAAATTCACCATCGTAAGGAGCTAGTCGGCTAGTTGTTCTCGCTAGAGATTCCATAACTCCCTTTGTTTGTGGTCTGTACGGCTGACAGGCAATCGCCTTAAATCCAGCATCTTTGCTAAATGAAAGAAATTTTTCATTGAATTTAACATGTCCAGGATAACTGGAATGATGGTCTACAACCGTTGCCATATTATCAAACCAAATTTCTTTTGGAACGCCATTAGTGTATTGAAATGCCTTGTAAAGCATCTCAAACAGCGTATCTTGGCTTTTGTCCATTGTTAAACTAATAAACTTTAACTTTGAGTAAGGCAGTACGTATAGAAAAATATTGAATGTATGTACCCTTCCATACTTATCGCGTAGTTTGACTTCCTCCTTCCAGTCTACTTGAGCGCTAAGGCCAATCGTATGAGTAACTCTAATCGTCGCTTTCTTTATCTCCTCCTGTTTATAGTTTCGGCAGAACGTTTTTACTAACGTATAGCCGCCTGTATATCCTTTCTTTTGAATGAACCGGTAGATTGCCATGGCCGTGCAGCCAGCTTCGTATTTGAGCTTGACGATCTCTTTAAAGTCGTCGAGCTTTCCATGAATGTTTCTTTTCTTTCTTACAACCTCCTTAACTTGGCCTGCTTTATCATATAAAGTTTTAGCCGTTCTTCGATCAACGCCATACTGTCTGGCAATCTGACTAAAGTTTGGTTTGATGTCCTCCTTCACGAAGAATCGCATCCTTTCAAAAATATCTTTTCTCATGTATACGTCACCTCTAATTTTTTAAGTGAGTATACAAAAAAATGTACGAAAATGTACAATTTGAGATTGCCATTTTCATACATTTTAAGACTGCCATTGACACCGTACTGACTTATTACAAGAAGAAGTGTTGAGAGTTCGTGCAGGAAGGTTATTTGCTAAAAGATATCTTAATAAGGGATTACAGTCTAAGATTGATATATACCGAGTTTTGGATTCACGTGCTGAAAACTTTAAACTTCCGAAAGCTTATGAGAAGAAAGTGTCATCTATTACTAATATATATACGCGGCCAGAGATAGAAATTCTGTATATTCTTTACCATAATGACTATTCAAAATTTGCTAATCAGACAGATAAGCCCAGTACTTTTGCCAAGAAGAACTATCATGATGTCCAAAATCTAAAAGCATATGATGAAAACTATGACTTTTGGAATCTACATTTTGACAGACTTATCGATGTTTTAGAGCAGTATCGAAAGCAGAAGAATAGATCGGAGCATGCAATCTATGACCTGCTAAAATAAGGAACAATTTAGCTGAAGCGATTTTCAACTACAATCTCCTTAAAGGTAACACTTGGGTATATCAATGATTCTTCATAACAAAGGGGATGTTTTTCAAATCATGATCAAATTAAAGACATTTGGCAATCATTGTTGTTCAATTTGAGATTGCCATTTTTGAGCATTTTGAGACCGCCAATGATATCATGATTAGATTCAGCGGTGCATCGATTCTGTTTTCGGTGCAAAATCAGCTCAAATTGCACCGAAAAATAAATTATAGACTAAAAAACCGGATCGCAGCCTGAACAGCGATCCGGTTTTATTTAGGCCAAGATTTTGACCAGGTCTTGTTTAGTAAGTTTTGAGTTGGCAACTTGGGATCCCGATAGCAGATCTTGAGCCAATTGCCGTTTCTGTTCCTGCATGGCCAGAATCTTTTCTTCAATCGTTCCCTTGGCAATCAGACGGTAGACCGAAACCACGTGCTTTTGTCCCATTCGATGAGCACGGCCGATTGCCTGTTCTTCAGCCGCGGCATTCCACCAAGGATCAAAGAACAGTACGGTATCGGCACTGGTCAGGTTCAAGCCGGTCCCTCCAGCTTTCAGCGAGATCAAAAAGACTTTGACGTCATCGTTTGCATTAAAGTCGTTGACCCGTTTTAAGCGCTCGGCTTTTGGCGTCTGGCCAATGATTTCATAGGTCGGGATGCCTTTTTTCTGCAGCCGTTCTTTAATCAGGGCCAGCATGGAGGTGAACTGAGAAAAGATCAGCAGCTTGTGATCTTCTTCTAAGGCGTTTTCGACAAACTCCACGCAGGTATCCAGCTTAGCCGCGGACCCCTTGAAGTCTTCGTAGGCTGTCTGTGGCGCGCAGCAGATCTGGCGGATGCGGGTGAACTCAGCCAAAATCTCCAGCTTGGTGTTTTTGAATTCGGCTTCGTCAGTATTATTCAGCCGATCCTTTAGGCGAGCCACATGCGCGTTGTATAGATCTTGCTGAGCCTTACTCATCCCCACAAAATAGGTTTCTTCCATTTTATCGGGGATTTCTTTGAGCACCTGCTTTTTGGTTCGCCGCAGAATAAATGGCGCGGTCATTTCCTGCAGCTGCGTAAGGGCCGCTTGATCACCCGCCTGGATTGGATTGACAAAGCGCTTGCCGAACTGGCGGTGATTGAACAGGTATCCCGGCATGATAAAGTCAAAGATGCTCCATAATTCGTCCAAACGGTTTTCGATCGGCGTTCCAGTCAAAGCGAACCGATGCTGAGCCGTGACTGCTTTAACGGCTTTGGCGACGGCCGTGGAATGATTCTTGATCGCCTGGGCCTCATCAATGATTTCAAATGAGAAGGCCTGATCAGCGTAAAGCTCAATGTCGCGCTTGAGCAGATCATAGGAGGTCAGCACGACTTCATGATCATCAGCCTGGGCAATGAGCTTGCGTCGCTGAGCCTTGGTGCCGATGATCGTCGTGAGCTTGGTCTGCGGTGCGAATTTCTTAAACTCGGCTTCCCAGTTCAGTACCAATGAAGCCGGCGCGACGATCAAGGCTGGCTGCTTGGTTGGCATGGATCTTAGCATGGCAATGATCTGCAGGGTTTTCCCCAGTCCCATCTCATCGGCCAGAATCCCGCCAAACTGATAATGAGCCAGCTTTATCAGCCAAGCCGTCCCTTTTTTCTGGTAGTCGCGCAGCGTTGAAGCCAGGTCGTCAGGCAGATCAAACGGCTGCTGGTCATCATGATCAAAGTTTTCGATCAGCTCGCTCAAACGGCCATTGCGGCGGTAGTCAAGTTCGTGTTGCTTTTGCAGCATGGTATCCAGGTAGACGGCACGGTAGCCGGGCAGCTGAATTTTTCCTTTAGCCAGCTGGGTTGGCGTCAGCTCCAGCCCAGCAACTAATTTTTCAATCTGAGCCAGCTGCTGCGCTTTTTTCGTCAGATCAAGAATCGTGCCATCGTCAAGCTCAGCATATGACTGGTTTTCATGATAGCTTTGCAAGATTTTCACGGCTTGTTTGGCATTCAATCCCTCGCCAACAAATTCCAGGTTCAGCAGATCGTTTTCAAAAGCGGCCTCAATACTGAAATTAGGTACTGGCATGACCTTGAGCCGGCGGAAGGCAGCCGATCCTTCAACGTGGCCAAGTCGCTTGAGGGCGGGGATGACTTCTTGAAGCAGATGATAGGTGTTGACAGGGGTGCGCTCTAGGACATAGGTATTTTCATAATGTTCATTATCCAGCGGAGTTCCCAGACCAAGTTCGCTAAGCTGTTCAAGGATGCGTGTTTCAGCGGGGACGTCTTGAAATAAGCCGCGATTCATCATTTCCCCTTCAAATCGTCCTCTTAAAGGCAGCGTGAACTTGCCATATTTTACAAACGCCTTTAAAAGCAGTTCATGGCTGGTGGCATTAAAGCGAAAAATAAATTCAGGCCGCGGCAAGATCTTGCTGCGCACCAGTTCTTCGTCTTGGAAGTCCACGTTGGCGTTTTGCTTAAGATCCGGTAAGGTGTCGTTCATGAAGACTGGCACGCGGACACGGCCAATCGTAAATGGCTCGCCTGGCTTGTCGAGTTCATTGACCAGTTCATTGGTGATGCTGCTGGTCGGGGTAAGTTTAATGAATTCATCGTCCGCGATCTCATATTCAGCTTCAAAACCATGTGCATGCGGTACGGTTCGGAAATCATCAGTCTTTGGATGGGTGATGTTGATGCCTTCCAGCTGCTGCTTGTCAAAGGATGTCTTAATGATCAGGTTAGGCTTACTCAGCGGTTCAACGGTCGCCTGCAGAATCGTCTTATCACCATTGATAGTTGCCGGGATACCATTGTTTTCCTGTGCGTAATGATACAGCACGTCGGCAATGCGGCCATTAATTGGAATGTCTTTGGTTTCAACGCCATAACCCGTGTCAGAATTCAACAGTGCTTCATAGCCAAAAGCGGTATAAAACTCATCCAATAGTTTGAGTGATGGAGCATCAAATTGATCCGCGGCAAAATTGATCGTCAGTTTAGCCCCGAGCTTTAAGCTTTCCTTGTGATTCCAGGCCGCTAAGAAGCGTGGAAATGAAGTGATCTTATACTTAAAGCCATCGGGCAGTCCCACCCGCAGCTCGCAACTGTCCCAGTAGTCTTGGATAACGATATTCGGGATAATCTGCAGCTGGCGTGATGCCTGATTTTCTTCAAGCGGCCGATTGCTAAGCAGATGCTGATCAACGAATTGAATAAAGTTTTCGGCCGAGACACTGGTTGCGTCGTTGATGTTAATGATGGTGACGAATTCAATGAAGGCATCAATCAGCGTGATCTTATGAGAGCAGATTCGATCGCGGTGAGCTGGATTGGTACACTGCAGGGTAAGCAGCTTGTTTTTGGTACATGTGAGCGAGCCGATTGCTTTTTTGCCAGGTTTGAATGAGAAATGAAAGGATCGTTTAAAAGCCGCTTCTGGTTCGCGGTCGGCAGTAGAAAAGCTGTACATTGGCTGCAGATCAGAGTAGTCAAAGATATCATCATATGGCAGATCAGGCGTGCTCAGCCACTTGGCCATTGGCATTTCCAAATCACCGAGGATGGCGCGAATGTCAAAATAGAATTGGCCGTTAGCACAGCGAGCATTGTAGACTTTATCCAGATACTCCTGCCATAGAATTCGATCAGCCGACTGATGGGACTTGGGCCGATTAGCCTGATTTTCGTATTCATACAGGACCGCGGCTTCATGCTTGCAGTAATTGCCTTTTTTAGCAAAAGGACAGCTGCATTCCATGTTCCATTGCCCGCTGGCGAGATCGTGGGTAATTGAAACACGGTAAGCCTTGCTGCCGATTACTTTCGCATTGATGAGCAGCACGTTGTTATCGTTTTTTGAAATATGAAATGATTTGACACAGTCATTAGCAACGTAATCACGGCCACGCTTTAGAATGGTCGCGTTGAAGTAGGAACGCCATTTTTGGTTCATGGAAAACTCCTTAATAAATATATTGTAGAAATTAATACGAATGTGGCAAAGACTGCCAACGATATGTCTTGATTTTAGCGCAAGGCTAAGCAAGCGTCATCTGTAAAACCAAGGACAATCAAAATTCAGCGGTGCATTGATTCTGTTTTCGGTGCAAAATCAGCTCAAATTGCACCGAAAAATAAATAGCAGACTAAAAACCGGATCGCGGTCTGGACTGCGATCCGGTTTTTATTTTGGGCGATGGTCAGTTGGAAAAATCGATCAATATCCCAGATAATAGGCTGAGTCAGGATTCTGCACCTCACTGACGTACTGATCAAAGCAGGGTAGCGTGTATTTGACGAACCCACGACCGCTTGGCAGAACTAAGCCGCGTTCAATAGCTCGCCGCCGGTATTGAGAAACATAGATCTTATCTTTTTCCATTATCTCGCAGACCGTCTGCAGCTTTTGGTTGCCTTGAATGGCGATCAGATAGCGTCGATCCATTTCAGAAAGACTGGCAAAGATTTTTTGGTAGGCATTGTCGAAAAGATACAGCTGATATTGGGGAAAGACGGCTTGATAGTCATGGATAGTAGGTGTTTTACCCTGGCAATGCTCAAACAGCAGATATCCGAGCAATTGGAAGGCATATGAGTAGCCAGCAGTGGCCTGGGCTAGTTTGCTGGCGAGCTGGGTTGAGCAATTGAACACTTGGGCATAGGTACTGATCATTTCAGCTTTTTGGAGCGGCGTCATGACGATTTTATCGGAGTGCAGCAAAAATGTCAGTTTGTCGTCATTTTGAATATCTAAGACAAGTTCTGGCAGGCCGGTCATAATAACATAAATTGGATATTGTTTACGCTTGAGTGCGCTGAACAGCTGAGCAAAGTCACGAATCGACTCGCTGTTGGATACTTCGTCAATTGTAATTACGACATAGTGGTGCTTGGCTTGAATCTCAGCCATCATTTTATCGATTGTCAGGGCCAGGCTTGATTTGTTGAAATGGCGCTCAACGCTGAAGCCGCCAATTGAGATGCTGCCCAACTCGTCAAAAAATTTGGCAGCGGGAGAATGAGTTTGATCATAAAGCTGCTGGGCCAAGCTGGTCAGAATCTCGTCATTATTTAGCAGATCGATGCAGTAACAGGCAGCATCCTGCTGAAACATTTTGGTTAGATGAGAAAGCAGAACCGTTTTTCCCGAGCCGCGAACCCCGGTGATAAAAAATGAACGGGCGAACGGACTTTGTTGAACTAATTTATAGATGTCAGTTGTTTTAGGATCGTTGTCAATTAAGATTTTAGGAACATCACCAAAAGTAGGGTTAAATGGATTCATAATTGCCCCTCTCTTTTAAACTCTTTTAAACTTCTGATCTTATTTTAAACTCTTTTAAACTTGGCTGCAAATGGCAATCACTAAGCGAAATATTTTGGATTAATGTTGGTTAATAATATATAATATCAGTATAACAAAAATGTTAAAAAGAGGTCTTAATGATGGCAACCGTATCTATGAATTTTAAAACCGACGCCGAAAGCAAAAAGCAGTTTGATGAAGTTGCTCAGGAATTGGGACTGTCTTCATCGGCACTGCTGAATATCTTCGTTAAGCGGGTCGCCAAGGAAAAAGCCATCCCGTTTCGCGTTGCAGTCGTTTCAGAAAAAGACGATGACCAAGTTGAGATTCCGCGGGCCGTAATGGAAGAAATCGCCGCTTATTATGTCAATAAGAAAACTGATGGAGAATAGTTAGATGTATCAATTAGTGATGCTGGCGAAAATTTCATCCAAGCAGTACGCCTACTGTTTTTCAACTGAAAATCGCCAAGAATATATTGATTTTAGTCAAAGAATGGCAGAAGAAATCCCATCTGAGTTATTTTCATACTTCTCAACCCATTTTTTCAACGGCAAGACTAAAACATTCAAAGATATTCAAAAAATGGATCCTTATTTCCGCGATGTCAGACAAGTCATGGACTATCATGATTTCTTAAAAGAGCTGCAGGGCGATATCGAATTTGATGCCATTGACGTTGCCAGCTACCTGCAGCGACGGTATGCCTTTCCATCATTCGTTCTGCAAAAAACGCTGTACTTTGTCTATGCCGAGCTGCTGACTGAATATGGCCGCCCAATCTTCAAAGCCGAATTTGAGGCCTACGACAGAGGTCCAGTTGAGCGATCGGTATACCGCGACAACAAATATACCGATAAGCTGGCAGATAACTATGACTTCATGCCAAAGGTCGTCGCGCTTGATGATGCCCGGCACATTATTGACGTCATTAACGAAACGGCGCAAAAATACGGTCAATACTATCAGCAGCACGATGCCTGGAACCATGAGACGGATAATCTGACGTATCGGCCGGGAACCCCTTGGAGCATCGCGCATGCAAAAGGGCAAAACACCTTGTTGAGCGATGATGATATTTTGAAGTACCACGCGCTGGAACAACTGTAATTTAAACATTTCTAAAGCCCGCGCCTGATGCGAGCTTTTTTCTTTTAGGCTCGTTATAATGAAAGAAGTTAAATTACGAAAAAATGAGGAGTACGGCTTATGAAAATTTTGATTGTTGATGACGATAAAGACATCGTTCAATTATTAGAAATCTATGTCCGCAATGAAGGCTATGAGCCAATCACGGCCTACAACGGCAAAGAAGCCCTGACCAAATTAAACACCAACCCTGATATTAGCCTGGTAATCCTAGACATCATGATGCCAGAAATGGACGGGATGGAAGTTATCAAGCAGGTGCGCAAGGATTCATCCATTCCAATTTTGGTGGTTTCGGCCAAGACAACGGACATGGACAAGATTCAAGGCTTGATCACGGGGGCTGACGATTATGTCACCAAGCCGTTCAATCCGCTGGAGGTCATGGCCCGGGTCAAGTCCCTGCTGCGGCGGAGTAAAGGCGATCTGACCAATGATGAGCCAGATGTCTTGAACGTTGGCCCCCTGGTGATCAACAAAGATTCGCACGAGGTCAAGACGCTCAAGGGCGATACGATTCAGCTGACGGCACTGGAATTTGGGATTTTGTACCTGCTGGCCAGTCATCCCAACCGCGTTTTCAGTGCGGATGATATTTTTGAACGGGTTTGGCAGCAGGAGTCTGTGGTTTCGGCCAAGACGGTCATGGTTCACGTCAGCCACCTGCGCGATAAGATCGAAGCCGCTACCGGTGGCGAAAAGGTCATCGAAACTGTCTGGGGCGTTGGCTACAAGGTTGAAAGCCACTAGTTTTGATTTGATAGATGAGGTCCGGCGCTCAGATGAATGGGCATTGGGCCTTTTATCATGTTTGATCGGCAGGCTCGCGGCATTTCCGTGGGCGGTTAGGGGGGTAAAGTTTGAAATTAACTACGCGTGAAAAGAGCTCGCTGTTTTTCGAGGGCGTCTCAACAGTGATCTTGCTGGCCATGATCAATCTGGCCATCATCGTGATTCTGCAATGGATCGTGCGGCATAATCCTGGCGTCAACAGTGGGATTTTCATCATTAAGCAGTCCTTGGCGTTTGGCCCGATGGAGATTCGCATTTGGAGCTATCAGCGTATCGTGATCGGCATCATGCTGGTGATCGATGTCTGGGTCCTCTGGTGGCGATTGATGCGGCGCTACCGGCAATACCAGCAGGATCACATTATCAGAGAGCTGCATTACATCGCGCAGGGACATTTGGATCACCGCATTCCATTTAAGCTCAACGGTTCGCTGCAAGACGTCATCACCAGTGTCAATACGCTGGTCGATAGCGTCGTTCAGTCAATGGATGATGAGCGGCAGGTGGAAAAGTCCAAAGATGAGCTGATCACCAACATCAGCCATGACCTGCGCACGCCGCTGACCAGCATTATCGGCTACTTGGGCTTGATTGAAGATAAGCAGTACCGCAGTGAGCAGGACATTTTGCAGTACAACCACATTGCTTATGAAAAAGCCAAGCAGATGAAGGGCATGGTTGATGATCTGTTTGAATTTACCAAGGTGCAGCAGCATGGCGCCCCGCTTAACTTAATGAAGGTTGATCTAGATCCGCTGTTGGAACAGGTCAGCGCCAGTTTTGAGCTGGAAGCCGAGAAAAAAGGAATTGAGATTTCCACGCATGTTGATCCCAAACCGCTGATGATTGAAGCCGATCCGGAAAAACTGGGCCGGGTTTTCAGCAATCTGGTGTCAAATGCCTTGAAGTATGGTCGTGGAGCAACCTGGATCAAGCTTTCGGCCTCGCGCTACCATGAAATGATTATCGTCAAAGTCGCCAACAACGGGGAACCGATTCCGCAAAAGTCGCTCAAGCACGTCTTTGACCGTTTCTACCGCGTTGAGTCATCGCGTTCCAAAGCGACTGGCGGGACTGGCCTGGGCCTGGCAATCGTCAAGGGCATCGTGGATCGGCATCATGGTCAGGTCTCGGTAGCCTCTGATGAAAAGGAAACTGCCTTTACCGTGGTGCTGCCAGCCAGTCAAACCGCGCCATCAGAAGCAGCGGTCAATGGAGACGCAGCTAAAGCACAGCCAGCTGAGTAGTTGAGTATCTATTAAAGCGCAGTCGGCTGAATCGTTGGGCTGACGTGCTGGCAATGATTTAGGCAGTCGGAAAATCAGTTTTGCTTAACGATCAGCAAAAACCGAACTAAATCGGGCTATTCTGGTATTCTTTAAAATTTAAATATGTTAGACTGGAATTGCATCGTGTTCAAAGGAATACGAGATAAAAGATGAAAAACATTTAAATGCTGGGGGATATACTTTTTGGCTAAAGCACAGCAAATCAATCCAGAAGGTGCCAGATGGCTGCAGGTCTTAGGCGTTTCGATGCCGCTTTGCCTGAGTTACGTGCCAATTGGCGTTGCCTGTGGGATTTTGTTACACTCCGCGGGGATGAACTTCCTGCTGACGTTTCTTGTTTCGGTGATGGTTTTCTCCGGTGGGGCTCAATTCATCTTGGCTTCGCTGTTGATGCTTGATGCACCCATCTCCTCAATTTTTATGACGCTGTTTTTCTTGGAACTGCGCTATGCATTGCTGGGATCCAGTCTTTCCAAGTATATGCAAAATGAGTCGCAGCGCTTCGTTTGGCTGTTTTCCGTTTCAATGAACGACGAAAACTATGCCGTCAACTATCTGAAATTTGCGACCGACAAAAACTGGACGCCTAAAGATGCCTTGTTGGTAGAGCACTATTCGCTTTTATCATGGGCGGGGGGCAATATGGTCGGCGGTCTGATCGGCAGTGCCGTGCACATCGATCTGGAAATCGTTGACTTTGCCTTGACGGCGCTGTTCTTGTACATGATCGTAATGCAGGTGCGCAATCACTTGTCACTGTTGATCAGTCTGGTTTCAGCGGTACTGGCAGTCATCTTCCTGAGCCTGACCAAGAGTACGCTGGGAATCATTATTGCTACTTTGATTGCCTCGTTTATCGGTTTCATGATCGAAAATACGGTTCGTCAACGTTCTGATCATCCCGATGATGCCTGGATCATGCGCAAACTGTTCCGACCGGCTTCATCGCGTGATACGATCAGCGACCGGCAGGAAAAGGATCGGGAAGCTGAGGTTGAGGCCGAGCTGAAAGCCGAGTTGAAAGAAAAACTGCAAAATGATGCCAAAACCGATGAAGCAGCTAGTGATTCGGCAGCGGTCAAGCAGGAGAGCAAGAAATCGAGTGGAGATAAATAGACATGAGTGATTTATTAACTGGTATGCCGGTGCTGTCGTTGGTGCCCAGTCATCACAATCTGACCTATCATTTGATCGTCATCGTGATCGCGGCCATTGCGGCATTCATCCCGCGCTACTTTCCAATGCGTTTCTTTACCAACCGGAAGATTCCGCTGTGGTTTAACGAATGGATGAAGTACGTGCCGGTCAGTCTGTTTACGGCATTGGTCGTTAAGTCGATCTTTATGAGTAAGACCTACGCCTTTGTGCCATTTGGTCATGTCAGTCAAATCCTGGCAGCTGTTATCGTAATGATCGTTGCCTACTTTACGCGTTCCATGGCCGTTTCAGTAATCGGCGGGCTGGCTGCGGTATGGCTGATTTCTTTGGTAATTTAAAATAATTGCAAATAATTGAAGCGTCATTTTCAAGTGTATGATGGCTGGGTTCTGAGACCAATCATCATGGGCTGCCTTGCGTCGGAACTGTCCGCGCCGGCTGAAAATGGCGCTTTTTAAATTTCATTGCGGTTTGATCATTGAGTCGTTGTGGTGCATCATAATGGCTTTGCCAAATTGACGTGTTCGAATTTCAGTTTTGGGCAAAGCGAGTGCTATGAGCAATGCATCGGTGACTGATCGGCTAAATGTAGTGACGCATCGGCTGCTGCTCGACTACGGGTAAGGTCTCATTGGTGATTACCTGCCATTTGGACTGCCGATAGTATTCCATTGGCGGCTGTCAGAATGTCCGCACCAGTTAATTTGCCATCTTTTAGTCAATTCGGTCAATCTATTCAATCCGTCACTGGTTAGCCAAATAGTTGCGTGATTGCCTGGTTCGATTTGAAATTGCTTTTTCACTTTGAGTTAGGCTGGATGGGGCGAATCAGCTTATAATTGGACCAAGAACCGATAAAATGAGGGGAGCAATTTGATGAAGAAAGCATATTTGATTCATGGGACCTCTACTCGTGATGATGACTGGTTCCCATGGCTGGAAAAAGCGGCCCGGCCGGCAATTGAGCTGGATCGTCTCTGGTTGCCAGATCCGTTTGCCCCGCAACAGGCAGCATGGAATCAGGCAGTTGATGATCAAATCAAGGCCGAAGATGGGATTACGCTGGTAGCGCATAGTCTGGGCTGCATAACGGCAGTGCGCTGGCTGGCTCGTCATGACGTCAAGAACGTGGGCCTGCTTTTGGTGGGGGCGTTTGATCAGCCGCTGCCAAACTATGCCGGACTGGATGCATTCATGCAGGAAAGCGTTGACTATCGCCAGGTACGGCCAAAGATCAGCCGCGCGACCGTGATCGTAGCGCAAAATGATCCGATCGCGCCTTACCAATTCGGGGTTGCCATGGCCAATCAGTTAGGGGCTAAGCTGATTGTGCGTCCTAATGGCGGTCATTTCCTAACCAGCGATGGCTTTACGGAATTTCCGCTGGCATTGACGGAACTGAAGCGAGTTGCCGGCGTTGACTGACTGGATGGCACTTGCCAGATTCAATTCGACAAGCATTATTTCGTAACTGGTGGTGTTGACTGACTGGTTCCTGCACTGGCATTCTTATAAGATCCATTGCAAGCCCCAGACTGCCTTAATCTTCAAAAACGAAAATCCGCCACGCTGCTGACGTGACGGATCTTTTTATTTAGTGCTTGTTGCTCATGTAGTCGCGCGTCATTGGCAGGTTCTTGCCGGATGCGCCTTTGGTAATCAGAAACTGCATAACGTCAATGTTGCCGGATTCAAACGAGGCCGCGCATGCCTGCAGATACAGATCCCACATGCGCGTGAACCGCTCACCCATCATGTCTTGAATGTGGGCCCGGTGCGCGTTGAAGTTCATGTCCCAGATTTCCAGGGTACGCTGATAGTGACGCCGCAGCATTTCGATATCAGCAATCTGCAGGTTGTTTTCAACGATATGGCCAACCATTTCCTGCAGTCCAGGGACATAGCCGCCAGGGAAGATGTACTTGTTGATCCAGCCGTTGTAGGCCCCGCCTTGCTGTCGCGTGATGCCATGAATCAGTGCCACGCCGTCATTGGTCAGGTAGCGGGCAACGTCTTTAAAGTACAGGCCTAGATTTTCCTTGCCGACGTGTTCGAACATCCCCACAGAAACGATGTAGTCCCATTGCCGATCGCCCAGTTCACGATAGTCCATCAACAAGACCTCGGCCACGTCCTGCAGGTGTTCTTTTTCAATCGTGTTCTGCACTAGCCGATACTGTTCCTTGCTCAGCGTGACGCCGGTAACTTTCAGCCCGTATTCGCGAGCAGCCGTCAGCATCAAGGTACCCCAGCCGCAGCCAATATCAAGCAGCGTCTTACCTGGTTGCGGATGGAGCTTGTTGATGATGTGGTGCACCTTGGCCATTTGAGCAGCTGTCAGGTCATCGTGGTTGCCATTGGTAAAGTAGGCACATGAATAGGTCAGCGTGTCATCCAGCCACAGCTTATAAAAATCGTTGCCGACGTCATAATGGCTTTGGACGTCACTGGCGCTTTCCTTTTCACCATGACTCTGTTTGGGCATCATATGGCGGAACTTGCTGCTGCGCATAAAGCTGTCTTTGCTTTCGTAGGCCGATTCAATGACTTTTTGAATGCTGCCGTCAATTTCGATTTTCTTATCCATGAAGGCCTCGCCTAAAGCGATTGAAGCGTTTTTGGTCAGGTCGCGCACTGGGATCTTCTCGTTGAACCGAATTGTTGCTTGCGGCTCGCCATTGCCGTAAACGACTGAGGAACCATCCCAGAATACGATTTTGACGGGGATGGTAAATGAGCGACTCAGCAGGACTTTATAAAATGTCTTTTCCAACATGTGCTTTTCCTTCTTTCCAATCCGTATGCAGGTTATTATACACCAGGCAGTAAAATTAGGCGGAATTTGCATCATTGCATGCTATACTTAGGCTAAATTGTCTAAAAATAGGAGGGATTGGATGGTCAATGCATGGCATCGATTCATCGATAACGTACCATTAAGGCGGTTTGCAGTGTTGGCGCTGTTGATCTGGGTGCTCTATTTGGTACGAGGAATGCTGAGCGCAATTCTGCTGACGTTTATCTTTACATACATTGTCGTGCACTGGGTTCGCTTCGTACAGCGCTGGATTCCCAGACTGCCCTCGCTGCTGGTGGTCCTGGCAACCTATGCCGTTTTGATTGCGACTGTCTACTTTGCGGTAACCAAATACTTGCCGCTGCTGATCACGCAGATTGTAAAGATGGTCAATTCGGTCTTAAAATTCTATCAATCGCAGGATGGTTCTTGGCTGATCAAACAGCTCAATCACTACATTAGTGCCAAAACCGTCACAGCCCAGGTCAAGCATGGCATCAACCTGGCCTTTTCAACTTTAACCAGCCTGACGAAGATGGCAGTGACGTTCTTCATGTCATTTATTCTGAGCTTCTTTTACACGATTGAGCTCAAGCAGATGTATTCATTTAGCCGTTTGTTTTTAACTAGTGAATTGTTCAGCTGGCTGTTTGAGGACATCTACTTTTTTGGTAAGAAGTTTGTCAATACGTTTGGCGTGGTCTTAGAGGCGCAGTTCTTCATCGCGCTTTGCAACACGGCGCTGACGACGATCTGCTTGATGTTTATGCATATGCCGCAGATTCTGGCACTGGCTTTGATGGTCTTTATCTTCAGTCTGGTGCCGGTTGCCGGGGTAATCATCTCACTGATTCCTTTGAGCATGGTTGGCTATTCGGTTGGCGGCATTCGCGATGTGATCTACATCATCATTATGATTATTGCAATTCATGCCTTGGAGTCGTACGTCTTGAATCCCAAGTTTATGTCCAGTCGTACGGAACTGCCGATCTTTTATACGTTCGTCGTGCTGCTGGTCAGTGAAAAGCTGTTTGGTACCTGGGGCTTGATCGTCGGCGTGCCGATCTTTACTTTCCTGCTTGACATCATGGGCATAAAGTCGATTGGGGACCAAAAACAAAGTGAATAGGTTTAATGACCAGCATTGATGAAAATCGGTGCTGGTTTTTATTTATCAACAGGGCATCCGGCGTGGGCGCTTCGAAATTTAAGAAGGGCGGCGTTGGGCAATGCGAGATAGTTGTGGATTGTCATTCTCATTCAAAAGCAATCGTTTTAAATTGTTGATTAATAAAAAATTAAAAACGAATTAAAAAACGTGTTGACTTTCTAATGATCAACTCGTAGACTAAGACACATCAAATATTTACTACGGCAAAAGAAAGGAGCCATGGATCATGAAAAAGCAATTATTCGTACAACTCAACAACATGGCTCTTCAATTGAACGCCCTACTGCTACTGCAGGTCAAGGACCCGGTTGCGTGATTAAGCATTTTTGCTGATCAGCGATTGAGCCCTTCTTTCTGTTGGCATGAGGGCCGATCGATACCGGTTGAGAAAAGCCCTCATTCCATTGCGGATGAGGGCTTTTTTCTTTGATCAAATGCAGTCAGCAAAATATTTGATTGATTGAATGATGAGAAAAATTAAACAAGGGGAGTCAGGCTTATGAAGATTAAAAATAAGAAAACGGGGATTGCCATAATGATGGCAGCCATGACCATGATGGCAGCAGGATGTTCCGCAACTGGTTCGCAAAAAGGCAACTCAGCTTCAGGCAATACGATTAAGGTTGGGGTCAACATGGAACTGTCTGGCGCGGCCGCTGGCTATGGTCAACAAGAAGAAAATGGGATCAAGCTTGCCGTTCATGACATCAATAAAAATGGCGGTATCAAGGTCAACGGCAAGAAGATGAAGGTTAAGATCGTTACCCGCGACAACAAGACCTCAACTTCAACGGCGGCTTCGGTTGCTTCACAATTAACCACCAAGGACAAGGTTATTGCTACGGTCGGCCCCGCAACGACCAACGCGGCTACGGCAGCTATTCCAAACCAGACTAAGGCGCAGGTTCCACTGGTTTCACCAACCGCGGCTGATCCTAGCTTTACGCGGACTAAGAAGGGTGGCGTTCAAAAGTACGTCTTCCGGGCCCAGGCACAAAACAACTACCAAGGTCAAGTGGCTGCCAACTTCGCCAACACGCATCTGAAGGCTAAGCGCGTAGCTATCTTGGCTGATAACTCCAGTGACTACGGGACGGGACTTGCCAAAGCATTTAAGAAGAACTTTAAGGGTACGATCGTTTCAACGCAGTATTTCCAAGAAGGCGACAAGGACTTTAGCTCTTTGATCACGGCTATCAAGAACAAGAAGATCGATGCCATCTACGTTCCGGGCTACTACTCTGAAGTCGGTGTAATTATTAAGCAGGCTCGTGAAGCCGGAATTAATGCCCCAATCATTGGTTCTGGTGGAATGGCAGATCCAAAGCTTGCCAAGATTGCCGGTGCTTCAAACGCAACCAACGTTTATTACACGACGCCATTCTCCACGATTACGGCTAAGAACAATGCCGAAGCTCGTAAGTTTATGAAGGAATACAAGGCTAAGTACGGTCAAACTGCACCAACCTACTCTGCATTGGGCTACGACGCGACGATGATGGTTGCCAATGCCATCAAGAAGGCCGACTCAACCAATTCCAACAAGATTACGGAAGCCTTGGCTAAGACCAAGAACATGAAGGGAGTTACTGGTACGATTTCAGTTAACAAGCACCATGATCCACAAATGAAGATGTCGGTTGAACAAATGACCAATGGTAAGGTTGTCGCCGGCTACACTGTTAAGTAATTAAAGAAAGGGGGCACCAACCGTGCAAATCTTTATGCAGCAACTGATCAACGGTCTCTCGCTCGGCAGCATCTACGCGCTGTTGGCTTTGGGATATACGATGATCTATGGGATTATCAAGATTATTCACTTCGCGCATGGTGACGTCTATATGCTGGGGGCGTTCTTCGGCTACTATACGATCAACGTTTGGCATTTCAACTTTATCATGGCGCTGTTCGGCTCAATGATCTTCTGCGCTCTGGTGGGCATGCTGATCGAGTTTGTCGCATATCGGCCGCTGCGTCATTCATCACGGATTGCCGTTTTGATTACGGCGATTGGGGTGTCTTACTTTTTGGAAAACGGCATGTCGGTCCTGTTCTCTGGCGACACCCGTGACTTTCCTCAGGTGATCAAACAGGTTAACTATGAATGGTTCGGCATTCGGGTAACCAATATCCAGCTGTTGATCTTTGCAACCACGATTATTTTGATGATTATTTTGCAGCTGATCGTTAAGAAGACCAAGATGGGTCGAGCAATGCGGGCGGCCGCGGCTGATCCAGTAGCAGCTGAACTGATGGGGATCAATATCAACGGTACGATTTCATTTGTCTTTGTAATTGGCTCGGCTATGGCTGGCGCGGCCGGCGTTTTGATTGGTCTGTACTACAACTCGATTGAACCAACGATGGGGCTGACGCCAGGGATCAAAGCCTTTGTCGCCGCAGTCGTTGGCGGTGTCGGCTCCATTCCAGGGGCGGCAGTCGGGGCCGTGATTATTGGCTGTCTGGAATCACTGATGCAGGCGATTGGCTTCTCAGCTTTCAAGGATGCAGCCGTCTATGTTGTTTTAATTATCGTATTGCTGTTCTTGCCAGCAGGTCTGTTTGGCAACAAGCAGCCAGAAAAGGTTTAGGGAGGCGCGAAGATGAAAACACGTTGGCAGACCATTGCCATCTGGTTCGTCTGCATGGCAGCCGGATACGGCATTATCTATGCTGGTGAAATGACTGGCGTGGTTGATACGTTTATCGAGAACATGCTGGTTATGATGGGCATCAACATCATCCTGGCCGTCAGTCTGAACCTGATCGTGGGCTTTTCTGGTCAGTTTTCGCTGGGTCATGCCGGCTTTATGGCAATTGGCGCCTATGCAACGGGAATTATGACGCAAACTGAATCAACATTTGCAGGACTGATCTTTTCCATGATTACCGGCATTGTGATTACGATTGTGATTGCTCTGATCGTTGGGGTTCCAACCTTGCGGCTTAAAGGCGATTATTTAGCGATTGCGACGATGGGGGCGGCCGAAATTATCCGGCTGATCGCCAATAACTTAAAGATTACCAATGGACCGGCTGGGCTCTACAACATTCCCCAGCTTGCCACTTGGCCGCTCGTTTACATTATGATGTGTCTGACGATTATTATCGTTGCCAATTTTGTTCACAGTAAGACGGGCCGGGCGATTCGCGCTGTTCGCAATGACGAGCTGGCGGCCACGGCCATGGGCATCAACGCAACTAAGTACAAATTAATGGCCTTTGTAATGGGCGCGTCACTGGCAGCTGTAGGCGGTTCGCTCTATGCTTCCTACTTGCAGAGTATTGCCCCAAGCAACTTTAACATCATGGAGTCGGTTTCGATTCTGATTATCGTGGTTTTAGGCGGCATTGGCAGCATTACTGGATCCGTAATTGCTGCCGTCGTCTTAGGCGCAATCGACACGATTCTGCAAAACTTCGGCTCGTTGCGGATGGTTATCTACGCGGTCATGCTGATTGTCATTATGATTGCTAAGCCAAGTGGTTTGATGGGCCGGCGCGAGTTTTCAATTGGCAAATGGCTGGCAAAACGTACGGCCAAAAAGCAGGCGGCCGCTGAATCATAGAAAGGAGCAACTATGGCAGAGAAATTGTTAACCGTTCGCAACGTCACGCGGCAGTTTGGTGGGCTGACAGCGGTCAATGACGTTTCGATGACGATCTATGATAATGAGTTGGTCGCTTTAATCGGTCCCAATGGTGCTGGTAAGACAACCTTGTTCAACATGTTGAGCGGCCTTTTGCCAGCCACCAGCGGCACGATCGCGATTCGTCATGATGGGCGCTTCTACAAGGTCAGCGGCAAGGGAGCCACCAGCGCCGCCCAGCACGGCATCTCGCGGACGTTTCAAAATATTCGGCTGTTTGGTGATATGACGGTGTGGGAAAACATCATGGCAGCTTTGAACAACCAATTTAAGGAAAATTTCTGGAGTACGATTTTTCATACGCCGGGCTATTATCGCACCGAGCGGGAGATGAACGATGAAGCCCAAAAACTGATTGATCGCTATCATTTGACGGCAGTTGCCGATAGTCCGGCCAATAAGCTGCCTTATGGGATGCAGCGGCGTGTCGAGATCGTGCGGGCTCTGGCAACCAACCCCAAGATTATCTTTTTGGATGAACCGGCTGCCGGGATGAACCCTGAAGAAACCGCGGAATTAACTAAGATGATTCGGCAGCTGCGTGATGAGAACAATCTGGCCGTTCTTTTAATCGAACATGATATGTCATTGGTGATGAGCCTGGCTGAACGGATTTACGTTTTAGATCAAGGCGAGGTTTTGGCCAGTGGTACGCCGAAAGAAGTGAGTCAGAATCCAGCCGTTGTCAAAGCATATTTGGGAGGTAATGCCAATGCTGCAGGTTAAGGACTTAAGTATCAGCTATGGTGCGATTCAAGCAGTCCGTCACGTTGATTTTGAAGTGAAAAAAGGCGAGATCGTAACTTTGATTGGGGCGAACGGTGTGGGCAAGTCAACGATTCTGAAAACCATTTCGGGAATCGTCAAGCCGCAGTCCGGATCAATTGAATATCAAAATGAATCGCTGGTGGGCAAAAAAGCGCCGCAGATCGTGGCAGCTGGGATCTCTCAGGTTCCAGAAGGGCGGCATGTTTTTCCGGCCATGACCGTCATGGAGAACCTGCAGCTGGGATCTTATCTGCAAAAGGATCGCAGCCAGGTTGAAGCCCGTCTGCAAGAAATCTACCAAATGTTTCCCATTTTAAAGGAACGCCAGCATCAAGACGCGGCGACGCTTTCCGGCGGTGAGCAGCAGATGTTGGTGATGGCGCGGGCAATGATGGCCAATCCAGACCTCTTGCTTTTGGATGAGCCGTCAATGGGACTGGCGCCAATCTATATTCAAAAAGTTTTTGACATCATTCAAAAAATCAACGCGCAGGGGACCACGATTCTGCTGATCGAACAAAATGCTCACCAAGCGCTTGCGATTGCCGATCGGGGCTATGTGATTGCATCAGGTGAGATCCAGTTAACGGGCAGCGGTGAAAAGCTATTGAACGATCCTCAGGTTAAGCGGGCCTATCTTGGCGAATCAGCTTAAAAGCGCTTTAATAATGGTATATAATAGTAGAAAAGTTCCGTTCATTCAGGATGGAGCTTTTTTATTAAGTTTGACAATTTACGGTTTACAAATCATACTAAAGTCGTTATTGTTATGAATGTACTTAATTTGAAGTTTGTTTAGCTGATCATACGCTAAAATGTTCGCTTTTTACGAAATGGAGGAACCGCATCAATGACTGATCTAGAAATTGCCAACGCTGCCGAAATGGAACCTATTACCAAGATTGCTGAAAAACTGGGCTTAAGTGCCGATGAGATCGAACCATATGGCAAGTACAAGGCCAAAATCGATCTGCCGGTCAAAGAAGCCCCTGACAAAAAGCACAAGCTGATTCTGGTGACCTCAATCAACCCAACCCCGGCTGGTGAGGGTAAGTCAACGGTGCTGGTCGGCTTGGGGGATGCCCTGAACCTGCTGGGCCACCAAACCGTAATCGCAATGCGGGAACCATCCATGGGCCCAGTCTTTGGGATCAAAGGTGGCGCAACTGGCGGCGGCTACAGCCAAGTCGTGCCAATGGAAGACATCAACCTGCACTTTACGGGTGACCTGCATGCCTTGACCAGTGCCAACAACACGCTGGCAGCTTTGATCGATAACTACATCATGCGGGACAACGAACTGAACCTGGACCCACGCCGCATTATCTGGAAGCGGGTGGCTGACGTTAACGACCGGGTGCTGCGGCACGTGGTAACCGGTCTGGGCGGCGTAATGCAGGGGGTACCGCGTGAAACCGGCTTTGACATTACGGCGGCTTCTGAATTGATGGCCATCCTTTGTCTTTCTAAGGATCTGGCTGACTTGAAGCAGCGGATTTCCAAGATCGTAGTGGGCTACACCTACGACCAAAAGCCAGTTACGGTTGGCGAGCTTGGCTTTAGCGATGCCATTACGATTCTGCTTAAGGATGCCTTAAAGCCAAACCTGGTTCAGACGCTGGCTCACACGCCGGCCATCGTTCATGGGGGCCCATTTGCCAACATTGCTCACGGCTGCAACTCGGTTCTGGCTACCAAGACGGCTTTGCAGCTGGCAGACTACACGGTAACTGAAGCCGGCTTTGGTGCTGATCTGGGGGCCGAGAAGTTCTTGGACATCAAGCGGTCGGTACTGGGCAAGACGCCTGACGCATTGGTAATCGTGGCTACGGTGCGGGCACTGGAATATAACGGTGGCGCGGCACTGGCTGACCTGAAAGATGAACAGCTGCCGGCACTGAAGAAGGGGCTGGCCAACCTGAACCGCCACATCAAGAACATGCAGCGCTATGGTCTGCCGGTTGTCGTGGCCATCAATCACTTTACCTTTGACACGGAAGCCGAGATTAAGACCATTGAAGACAATTGCCACGAATTAGGCGTCAACGTGGTTCTGGCTGATGCCTGGGCTAAAGGTGGCGAAGGTACGGTTGATCTGGCTAAGGAAGTCGTTAAGCTGGCTGATCAGCCGAGTGAATTCCATGAGCTCTACAGTGTTGAGGGCGACTCAATTGAAGACAAGGTCAACACGATTGCCAAGACCATCTATGGGGCTAAGGACGTTGAATTCTCCAAGAAGGCTCAAAAACAGCTCAAGAAGTTCCATGAAATGGGCTGGGAAAACATGCCGGTCTGCATTGCCAAGACGCAGTACTCATTTACCGATGATCAAACGGAACTGGGTGCGCCAACCGACTTTACGTTCCACATTCGCGAATTCGTTCCTAAGCTGGGCGCGGGCTTTGTCGTAGCACTGTCTGGCAGCGTGATGACGATGCCTGGTCTGGGTAAGAAGCCGGCTGCCGTTAACATGCACATTGACGGTGAAGGCAACATTACCGGTTTGTTCTAAGATTACTAAAGAAAAGGGCGCGGCGGGCGCTCTTTTTTGCGTTGGGATCATTATGATAAAGACGAACATTATAATTCTCTTATTTCTTCTGGTTCGTGAAAAATCTTGTTTTTGCCGAAAACTTTTGCTATGCTAGAGACAGTTTTTAGGAGGTGCCATTGTGAGCAGTGAAATCAGCGTGGTCATGGGCAGCAAGTCCGATTGGCCAACAGTTAAGCAAGCATGTGATATTTTGGATCAGTTTGGCGTCAAGTACGATAAGCAGGTTATCTCAGCGCACCGAATGCCAAATGAAATGTTCGATTTTGCCCAGCACGCGGCAGAAAATGGCGTTAAGGTCATTATTGCCTGTGCCGGTGGGGCCGCTCATCTGCCAGGGATGATCGCGGCCAACACACCATTGCCGGTGATTGGGATTCCAGGGCAGACCAAGGCGTTGGGCGGCATGGACTCGCTGCTTTCCATCGTGCAGATGCCAGCGGGAATTCCGGTCGCCACTACGGCAATCGGTAATGCTGGGGCTAAGAACGCTGCCTTATTGGCCATTCAGATTTTAGGCATCAATGACCAAGCCCTGCAAGACAAGATCGTGGCTTTCCGTAAAGAAATGCATGACAAGGCGGTGGCCAGCAATGCCGAACTTGACTAAGCATCAAGAAGCCTATATTGAACAGGGCAAGACGATCGGGATTATTGGCGGTGGTCAGCTGGGTCAGATGATGGCTTTTTCTGCTAAGGCAGCCGGAATGAAGGTTATTATTTTGGACCCCACACCACAGTGTCCAGCCGCTCAGGCAGCCGATGATCAGATCGTAGCGCCCTATGCCGACGTGGCGGCGATCAAGGAACTGGCGCGGCGGGCTGACGTTTTGACCTATGAGTTTGAAAACGTTGATCTGCAAGCCTTAAAAGACGTTGCTGATCAAGTCGCCATTCCTCAGGGGACCAATCTTTTGTACACGACCAAGAATCGGATTCGCGAAAAAACGTTTTTGCGCGACGCGGGCCTGCAGACGGCGCCATTTGCAGCGGTCAAGAATCGGGCTGATCTGAACGCGGCCGTGGAAAAACTTGGCTATCCCTGTGTCTTAAAGACCTGTGAAGGCGGCTATGATGGTCATGGTCAGATGGTATTAAAGAGTGCGCAAGACTTGGATGATCCGATTACTGAAGAAGTACTGCAGTATGGTGATGACATCTTGGAAGGCTGGGTACCATTTAAGATGGAATGCTCAGTTATGGTAGCGCGCAATACCGATGGCGATATTACCGTCTTTCCAGTCAGTGAAAACATTCATGCTCATGAAATTCTGCATTTGAGCATCGTGCCCGCCCGCATGCCGGTTGAATGGCAGCAGCGCGCTCAGCAGATGGCCGAAAAGATTGCCGAAGCGATTGATCTCAAAGGCATCTTGGGCGTCGAGATGTTTGTCGGTGCAGATGGTCAGCTCTACGTTAACGAACTGGCACCCCGGCCGCACAACTCTGGCCACTACACAATCGAGGCCTGCAACTTCTCGCAGTTCGCGGTTCACAATCGGGCAATCTGCAACTGGCCGCTGCCTAAGATCAAATTGATGAGTCCAGTCGTGATGGTCAATGTCTTGGGGCAGCACGTGGCCGGCACGCGGCGCTTGATTCATGAATATCCGCAATGGCATTTTCATGATTACGGCAAGGCTGAGAGCCGCCACAACCGCAAGATGGGGCATGTTACCATTTTGACCGATGATATAGAAGCAACGTTAAAGCAAATTAAAGATTCCCATGTTTGGGACGATGAATAGGAGAAAAGATTAATGATTGATCGTTATACCCGTCCAGAAATGAAGAAGCTGTGGAGCGATGAAACCCGCTACCAATGTTGGCTGGCCGTAGAAATCGCGGCTGATGAAGCCTGGAGCAAGCTGGGCAAGATTCCAGCCGAAGACGTTGAAAAAATTAAGCAAAACGCCAAGTTCACCGTTGAAGGCATCCAAGAAATCGAAGCCGTTACGCACCATGACGTGATTGCCTTTACGCGTGACGTTTCCAAGTCGCTGGGTCCCGAACGCAAGTGGGTGCACTATGGCCTGACCAGTACTGATGTCGTTGATACGGCGCAAGGCTACCAGCTTAAGCAGGTCAACGAGATTCTGCGTCAAGACATCAAGGACTTCATGGAAATCCTGAAAAAGATGGCCAATGAATACAAGTACACGGTCTGCATGGGCCGGACACACGGAATTCACGCTGAGCCAACGACTTTTGGCCTCAAGGTTGCCCGCTGGTACTCTGAAATGAAGCGCAACTACGAACGCTTCGAACACGCGGCAGCTGGCGTTGAAGCTGGCAAGATTTCTGGGGCCGTGGGAACGTTTGCTGAAGTTGATCCGCGGGTTGAACAATACGTCTGCGAAAAGCTCGGTCTGCGGGCCCAAGAAGTTTCCAGCCAGGTACTGCCACGGGATCTGCATGCTGAATACATCGCCGCTTTGGCTTTGATCGGGACCAGCTTGGAAGAAATGGCGACTGAGGTTCGTTCCCTACAGCGGACGGAAATCCATGAAGTTGAAGAACACTTTGCCAAGGGTCAAAAGGGTTCTTCAGCAATGCCGCACAAGCGCAATCCAATCGGCTCCGAAAACATCTGCGGCTGCGCGCGGGTATTGCGCGGCCATGTCGTTACGGCCTACGAAAACGTGGCGCTGTGGCATGAACGCGACATTTCTCATTCCAGTGCTGAACGGATGATTCTGCCAGACACGACGGCACTGTTGGACTACATGCTGCACCGTTTTGGCCGCATCCTGGCAAACCTGGACGTCTTCCCTGAAACCATGAAGAAGAACATGGACAAGACGCTGGGCCTGATCTACTCTGGCCGGGTACTGCTCAAGCTGGTCAAGTCCGGCATGACACGGGAAAATGCCTATGATCTGATTCAGCCATACACGGCTAAGTGCTGGGCCGAACAAGTACCATTCCGGCCACTGCTGGAAGCTGACCCAACCATCCAAAAGCAGCTGACTAAAGAAGATCTGGATGATGCCTTTGACTACCACTGGCACCTGCGTCATGTTGACGACATCTTCAAGCGGGTTGGCTTAGACGATTAGTTATCATTAAACCAAAGCATCGATTGAAATGATCGGTGCTTTTTTGTTTGACTTGAAATCGATTAAAACACGAACTATAAAATTAAAAACCAGCTTTAGTTAAACGTTAAACTTAGAAAAACCATTATTTTATGATTAAAAACTGAAAAAGGTTCGGTTGTACGCTTGACGATTTTTAAAAATATGCGTACGATAATAGCAGGATTTAACGAACAATTTTCCGTTAACCAATTCATCAATTCGTTTTTAGCCTATAAGGAGGGCAATCAAAAATGGAAAAGCTGTTATATACCGGCAAAGCAAAGCAAATGTGGCAAACCGAAGATCCTGACGTTTTACGGGTTGTTTACCTGGATCAGGCAACGATGCTCAACGGTAAGCGTAAGGACCACTTTGACGGAAAGGGCGAAGCAGCCAACGACATCTCAACGCTGGTCTTTGAATACCTGATTGATAACGGCATTCCAACTCACTTCATCAAGCGCCTTTCTGAAAAGGAAGAATTGGTTAAGAAGTGCCACATGTTCCCGCTGGAATTCGTTACGCGCAACGTCTGCGCCGGCCACTTCGCCTCCCGTTTCGGCTTAGAGGATGGCATGGAGCTGGACGAACCGGTTGAAGAAACCTTCTACAAGAGCGATGCCTTGGACGATCCATTCGCCAATGAATCCGACGCGGTTGCCATTAAGGCCTGCACGCATGAAGAATATCAACAATGCTGGGAACTGGCCCGTCGCTGCAACAAGCTTTTGACGCCATTGTTTAAGAAGGCTGGCATGAAGCTGGTTGACTTCAAGCTGGAATTTGGCAAGCTTTCGGATGGCTCATTGGTGCTGGCTGACGAATTCTCGCCTGACAACTGCCGTCTGTGGGACATCAAGACCAACGCTCACATGGACAAGGACGTCTTCCGCAAGAACCTGGCCGATCTGACCACGACCTATGATAAAGTTTACGCACGCCTGCAAGAAGCCGTTAAGGAGGACTAATCAAATGACTACCGTTCGTATTTACGTTACCTACAAGCAATCTGTTTTTGACCCCCAAGCCGAATCCGTTTTAAATGCCATCCACCAGTTGGGTCATGAAGAAGTCAAGGATTTGACGGTTGGCAAGTTCTTTGATCTGCAGGTTGAAGGCGATCAAGCAGCCGTTGAAAACACGGTTAAGGAAGTAGCTGAATCGCTGCTGGTCAACTTCAACATTGAAACGTACAAGTTTGAAGTGCTGGAGGCGAAATAAATGAAGATTGCGGTCATTCAATTCCCAGGCTCGAACTGTGACATCGACCTGTACTCGGCGCTGCATGATGTCTGCAATGCCGACGTCGAATACGTTTCACACAAGGCCACGAGTCTGGATGGCTTTGATGCGGTCATGCTGCCAGGGGGCTTTTCCTATGGCGACTATCTGCGGGCCGGCGCGATTGCTCGGTTCGCCAACGTTATGCCCGCTGTCATCAAGCTCGCTAATGAAGGCAAGCCGGTTTTTGGTACCTGCAATGGCTTCCAGATTTTAACGGAAGCGGGCCTTTTGCCAGGTGCTCTGAAGAAAAACGACAGTCAAAAGTTCGTCTGTGAAACGGTGCCTTTGGAAGTCGTTAACAACAACACGCTTTTTACCACGCAGTACCAGGCTCACGAACGCATTGCCCTGCCAATTGCACACGGTGAAGGCAGCTACTACGCGGATGAAAAAATCTTGGATGAGCTGGAAGCCAATCATCAAGTCGTGTTCCGCTACGCAAGCGAAAATCCCAACGGCTCTTTACGCAACATTGCGGGGATCGTCAACAAGCGCGGCAACGTATTGGGCATGATGCCCCACCCAGAGCGCGCCGTGGAAGCACTCTTGGGTTCGACGGACGGTTTGCGGCTGTTCAAGTCTTTATTGGAAAACGGTACGGTTAAGACGGAGGCATAATTAGAATGAAGCAAGCAATGACCCCTGAAGAAATTAAGGAAAAGAAACCATATCTCGACTGGAGTCTGTCTGAAAAAGAATATGACTACATCAGCGAAAAGCTGCTGCACCGTTTGCCAAACTACACGGAAACGGGCCTTTACTCGGCAATGTGGTCCGAGCACTGTTCCTACAAAAAGTCCAAGCCAGTGCTGCGACTGTTCCCCAACAAGAATGACCGGGTTTTGCAAGGGCCTGGTGAAGGTGCTGGTGTCGTTGACATTGATGACGGTCAGGCAGTCGTTTTCAAGGCCGAAAGTCATAACCACCCATCAACGGTTGAGCCATACCAAGGTGCGGCTACTGGTGTCGGCGGGATTTTACGCGACATCTTCAGTATGGGTGCTCGGCCAATCGCTTCCTTAGACTCGCTGCACTTTGGCGAATTAAGCGATGCCGAGACACGGATGAAAGTCGATGGCGTTGTGCGCGGGATTGGCGACTACGGCAACTGCATGGGGATTCCAACCGTCGCTGGTGAAACGACCTTTGATCCTTGCTACAAGGGTAATCTGCTGGTTAATGCCATGAGTGTGGGCTTGATGGACCAAAAGAACCAGCAGGAAGGGAATGCCTCTGGGGTTGGCAATGCCGTGATGTACGTTGGGGCCAAGACTGGTCGTGACGGGATTCACGGGGCAACGTTTGCCTCGGCTGACTTTGGTTCCGGCAACGAGTCACAGCACTCGGCCGTTCAAGTCGGCGACCCATTCATGGAAAAGCTGCTGATGGAAGCCTGCCTGGAACTGATTCAAGATCATGCAGAATGGCTGGTCGGGATTCAAGACATGGGTGCGGCCGGCATCGTTTCCTCCAGTGCCGAAATGGCTTCTGAAGGTAACTCAGGCATGGACCTGGATCTTGATTTGGTACCACAGCGCGAACCGGGGATGTCAGCTTATGAGATCATGCTGAGTGAATCTCAGGAACGGATGCTTTTGTGTGTTAAGAAGGGCCACGAAGAAGACGTTAAGAAGATCTTTGACTACTATGATCTGGAAGTCGTAACGATCGGCCGGATCACGGAAGGCCACCAATACGTCTTGCACCATGATGGTCAGGTAGTCTGTGATATTCCAGTCTCAACCTTGACGGATGACGTTTTGGAAGTTGAATCAGAAGAAAAGAAGCCACAACGTCTGATTGATGCCGAAAAAACTGCCAACTGGGTCCCTGAAATCGATGACGTCGCAGCAGTCTATCAAGAATTGCTCACGCAGCCAACGATTGCTGACAAGTCATGGATTACGCGTCAATATGACTCGCAGGTGCGGACTTCCACGGTGGTTGGCCCAGGTTCTGATGCTGGGGTTATTCGGGTACGCGGAACCAAAAAGGCACTTTCGATGACGACTGATGGCAATGGTCGCCTGGTCTACTTAAACCCATACGTTGGCGGTAAGATTGCATTGGTTGAAGCCGCTTCTAACATCATTGCCTCAGGTGCTTTGCCATTGGCCATTACGGATTGTTTGAACTACGGTGATCCAACCGATCCAGAAATCTTCTGGGAGCTGCATCACTCAATCGAAGGAATGGCTGAGGCCTGCCGCGTCTTTGATACGCCAGTTATTTCCGGTAATGTTTCGCTTTACAATGAAAACAACGGCTCAGCCATCTACCCAACGCCAATGGTCGGCATGGTAGGACTGATCAAGGATGCCAAGTACGTCATCCCATCCCGCGTTCAGCATGCGGGCGACAAGCTGTATCTGGTCGGCAAGACTGGCGATGACTACGCCGGTTCCGAGCTGCAGAAGATGATGACGGGCGAGATTGCCGGTACGTTGGCTGACTTTGATCTGGAACACGTTCATGACTATCTGAGCCGCCTGTTGAAGGCTGAACAAAGCGGTCTGGTTGCCAGTGACCATGACTTAAGCGAAGGTGGTTTGGCCGTAGCTGCTGCTGAAACGGTCTTCAAGACTGAACTAGGCTTAAACGCTGATTTCCGCGCATTGGACAAGAAGCAGTTCTTCAGCGAAACGCCGGGCCGGATGCTGGTCAGCGTGGCACCAGAAAATGCAGCGGCCTTTGAAGAAATCATGCAAGACGACGCGATGCCAGCTGGTGAGGTTGCAGCAACGCAATGGCTGGAAATCCATCTGGCTGATGCTGAGCTCAACTTGCCAGTGGCTCAAATGCAAAAACTTTGGGAGGAAGCTTTGCCATGCGCAATGAAATCAAAGGACTAAATGAAGAGTGCGGGGTTTTTGGCGTCTTTGGCGTGCCAGAAGCCAACCGGGTCACCTACTTTGGTCTGCACAACCTGCAGCACCGTGGACAAGAGGGGGCCGGGATCGTCACGACTGACGGCGAGCACCTTTATCAGCACCGGGATCGTGGCCTGCTTTCGGAAGTCTTTGCCGATCCAAGCGATATGGAGCGTCTGATCGGGGATGCCGCGATTGGTCACGTTCGCTACGGTACCAGTGGCCATAATTCGATCAACAACGTGCAGCCATTTTTGTTCCATTTTCATGATGGCGACATTGCGATGGCACACAATGGTCAGCTGACCAATGCCGTTACGCTGCGCCGCAAGCTGGAAGACAACGGTGCCGTTTTTCAATCAGATTCAGACACTGAGATTCTGATTCACTTGATTCGGCAAAACATTCACATGGGCTTTATTCCGGCCTTAAAAAAGACGCTGAACATGATCAAGGGGGGCTTTGCCTTCTTGTTCCTGCAAAAGGATCGGTTGATTGCAGCTTTGGATCCTAATGGTATTCGGCCGCTTTGCCTGGGTCAGATGCCAAATGGCGCCTATGTCGTAACCAGTGAAAGCTGTGCCTTGGATATCGTGGGCGCCAAGCTGATTCGCGATGTCCAGCCAGGCGAGCTGCTGGTGATCAACAAGGATGGTCTGCATGAGGATCGTTATACTGATGATACCAAGCTGGCCATCTGTTCAATGGAATACATCTACTTTGCCCGTCCCGACTCCATTATTCATGGCGTGACGGTGCACAGTGCCCGCAAGCAGATGGGGCGGCTGTTAGCCAAAGAACAGCCAGTACCTGATGCCGACATGGTCATTGGGGTGCCGAACTCCTCGCTTTCTGCAGCTTCTGGTTATGCGGAAGCAGCTGGTCTGCCTTATGAAATGGGGCTGATCAAAAACCAATACGTTGCCCGGACCTTTATCCAGCCAACGCAGGCATTGCGGGAACAAGGCGTTAAGATGAAGCTTTCAGCTGTCCGCGGGGTCGTTGCCGGCAAGAACGTAGTCGTAGTCGACGATTCGATCGTGCGGGGAACGACTTCCAAGCAGATCGTCCGGATGCTGAAAGAAGCTGGCGCTAAGTCGGTTCACATGCGGATTGCTTCGCCGCCATTCCGTTTCCCATGTTTTTATGGGATCGACGTTTCCAACCGAGCTGAACTGATGGCGGCCCATTATTCCGTCCCTGAGATGTGTAAATTGATGGAAGCCGACTCATTAGGATTCTTGAGCGTTGATGGCGTCGTTAAGGCCATTAACGTTCCGGATGCCGGTGATGCACCATATGGCGGGCTGACGGTGGCCTACTTTAATGGCGACTACCCAACGCCGCTGTATGATTTTGAAGAAGGCTATCTTAAGTCGTTGAACGAACAAGAAAAGCGCGCGCGAAAGGAACGACTCTCCAAATGAAGCGGAAACGTTATGAAGAAGCCGGCGTCAACGTCAATGCCGGCTATGAAATGGTAAAAAAGATCAAGGATGCCGTTGCTTCAACTGATCGTCCCGGGGTTGTCGGCGGCATCGGCAGCTTTGGCGGGATGTTTGATCTGACCGCGGTTGCCGGCTTGACGCATCCAATTCTGGTTTCAGGTACGGATGGCGTGGGGACCAAGCTTTTGATCGCCCAAAAGCTGAATCGTCATGACACGATCGGTATCGACTGCGTGGCCATGTGCATCAACGATATTCTAGCCCAGGGCGCGGAACCGCTGTTTTTCCTGGACTATATCGCAACGGGCCACAACACGCCTGACAAGATGGCCCAGATCGTATCTGGCGTGGCAGAAGGCTGCCGTCAAGCCGGGGCAGCCCTGGTTGGCGGGGAAACGGCCGAGATGCCTGACATGTACAGTCAAGATGAATACGATCTGGCTGGCTATGCTACCGGTGTCGTTGATCAAGACAAGATGCTGACGACGGCCTTGCCAAAAGCCGGCGACGTTTTGATCGGGCTGGCCTCATCCGGGATTCACTCTAACGGCTACTCGCTGGTGCGTCAGGTACTGTTTAAGGATAATGACGTTAAGCTCAGTGATCAGCCGGCCGAACTGAATGGCCAAACGGTTGGCGAGGCATTGTTGACGCCTACGCGTATCTATGTCAAGCCGGTGCTGCCGTTGATCAAAAAGGGCCTGATTCACGGGGTTAGCCATATCACTGGTGGCGGCCTGCCAGAAAATCTGCCGCGGATGTTTGCTGACTCGCTGCAGGCTGTGGTTGATGCCAGCACCTGGCCCAAGCTGCCGATTTTCAGCTATCTGCAAAAGATGGGCGACTTGGATGCTGATGATCTGTACGGTACGTTTAACATGGGGCTGGGGATGATTTTAGCCGTGGCGCCAGAAAACGTTGCTGCTGTTCAGGATGCTTTAAAGCAGGCTGGCGAAGACTCATGGCAGATCGGCCGACTGCAGGATCGACCAGCTGATGAAGAAAAACTGATTATTGAATAAAAGAGGCAAGAACATGAACGTGGCAATTTTTGCCTCGGGGAACGGGACCAATTTTGAGGTGCTGACCAAGCATTTTCAAAATGGTGATATTCCCGGCAAGGAAGCCCTGCTTTTTTGCGATCACCCCGATGCTTACGTAATCAAACGCGCTCAAAGACTGGGCGTTCCATATGAAACTTTTACCGTGAAGTCTTGCGGATCCAAGCAGGCCTATGAAGAAAAAATCATGGCCGTGTTGAAGCAATACGACATTGACTTTATCGTTTTGGCTGGTTATCTGCGCATTATCGGACCAACGATTCTTGATAAATACGAAGGCAGCATCGTCAACCTGCATCCTGCTTGGTTGCCGGAATATCCGGGCCTGCATTCGATTGAGCGGGCCTTTGCCGATCATCGCAAAGAAACCGGCGTTACGGTTCACTACATTGATTCAAATCTGGATGCGGGGACGATTATTGCCCAGCGGCATGTGCCAATCTATCCTGATGACACGGTCGACACGCTGGAGACGCGGGTTCACGAAACCGAGCATGAACTGTATCCAGAAACCGTTAAGAAAATTTTGACTGAACGCATTGCAAAGGAGAAAAACAACCAATGAAACGTGCATTAGTTAGCGTATCTGATAAGACCAACCTGGTGCCTTTCGTTAAGGGCCTGAGTGAAAATGGCTTTGAAATCGTTTCGACTGGTGGAACGAAGAAGACGCTGGACGAAGCCGGCATCAAGACCATCAGTATTGAAGAAGTTACCCACTTCCCAGAGATTCTGGATGGCCGGGTTAAGACGCTGAATCCATATGTTCATGGTGGCCTGCTGGCGCGTCGTGACGTTGCAGAACACATGGACACGTTGGACAAATTAAATATCACGCCAATCGATCTGGTCTGTGTCAACCTGTACCCATTCAAGGAAACCATCGAAAAGCCAGACGTTACGCTGGCCGATGCCATTGAAAACATTGATATTGGCGGTCCTTCCATGGTTCGTTCAGCAGCCAAGAACTATCGCGACGTGACGATCGTAACTGATATCAACGATTACGAAACGGTACTTAACGAAATCAAGGCGCACGGCAACACGACGCTGGAAACGCGGACGATGCTGGGGGCCAAGGCATTCCGGACTACGGCGGCCTACGATGCGCTGATCTCGCAATACCTGACCAAGCGCCTGGATTTGGAAGACCCCGAAAAGCTTACGCTGACCTACGACTTGAAGGATACGATGCGCTACGGCGAAAACAGTCATCAAAAGGCTTGGCTGTACGAAGATCCAATTCCTAAGAAGTTCTCAATCCTGGAAGCCGAACAGCTCCACGGCAAGAAGCTTTCCTACAACAACATCAAGGACGCCGATGAAGCGCTGCGCAGCGTACGCGAGTTTGATGAACCAACCGTTGTCGCTATGAAGCACATGAACCCTTGTGGCATTGGCCGCGGCGAAACGCTGGAACAAGCCTGGGATCGTGCCTATGCAGCTGACCCAGTCTCCATTTTTGGCGGCGTTATTGCTTTGAATCGGCCGGTTGATCTGGCAACGGCCGAAAAAATGCGTAAGATCTTCTTGGAAATCATCATTGCGCCTGACTTTGACGAAGATGCCTATGCCGTTTTGGCCAAGAAGAAGAACATTCGCCTGCTCAAGGTTGACTTCTCAGCCAAGGACGAGCCAACGCGGCATGAAGTCGTTTCTGTCATGGGCGGGGTGCTGATGCAGGAACAGGATACGCTTAAAGAAGACTGGCATGACTGGGAATGCGTCACGGACGTCAAGCCAACTGAAGAACAGCTCAAGACGATGATGTTTGCCTGGAAAGCCGTTAAGCACACCAAGTCCAATGCCATCGTGGTTGCCAACGATGAACGGACGCTGGGCGTGGGCTCTGGTCAGCCTAACCGAATCGATTCTTTGAAGATTGCGGTCAAGCATGCCGGCGATGCCATTGATGATCGGACGGTAATGGCATCTGACGCCTTCTTCCCATTCAACGACTGTGTCAAGTTTGCCGGTGAACACGGCATTAAGGCCATCGTACAGCCAGGCGGTTCGGTTCGGGATCAAGAATCGATCGACATGGCCAACGAAATGGGAATTGCCATGGTAATGACGGGTGTTCGTCACTTCCGCCACTAATTGCGTTTGCAGGTCCGCGGATTGATTTTCGCGGGCTTTTTTGGGTGAAAGAGGTTTAAAGAATGGAAAAGATGAAATTGCTGGTAATCGGCGCCGGTGGTCGTGAATTTGCCATTGCCAAGAAGCTCAACGAAAGTCCTCATGTCGACACGGTTTATTGTGCACCGGGCAATATCGGCATGGTGACGGCGGGAATCGTGCCTTTAAACATTGCCGAAGACGATTTTGAGGCACTGATTCAATTTGCTAAGGATCAATCAATTGCCTGGACGTTTGTTGGCCCTGAAGATGCTTTGTGTGCTGGGGTCGTGGATGCATTCCAAAAAGCCGACTTGAAGATTTTTGGCCCCAATCAAGAAGCCGCTCAGCTGGAAGGCTCTAAGGACTACGCGCTGAATTTTATGAACAAGTATCACGTGCCAACTGCCAAGCATGAGACGTTTACGGATCTAAAGTCGGCATTGGCGGGGTTAAACGACTTTGCACGTCCCGTAGTCATCAAAGCCAATGGTCTGCAGGGCGGCAAGGGAGTCGTGATTGCGCAGACGACGCCAGAAGCCGAGGACACGATTACGGAAATGTTTGAGCTGGGCGAAGAAAAACTGGTCTTGGAAGAATGTCTGGTGGGGCCGGAATACTCCATGTTTGTCGTAGTTCAAGACGATCAATACCGGATTTTGCCAATGGCGCAGGATCACAAGCGGGCCTACGATGGCGATAAGGGTCCCAACACGGGTGGTATGGGTGCCTACAGTCCACTGCCGCAGCTTAGCGATGCCGAACGTCAACGCATGATTCATGATGTCGTTGAACCAACCGTCAGCGGGCTGCACCAGGCAGGCTACAACTACCATGGCATCATCTACATTGGTCTGATGCTGACGGCGGATGGCCCTAAAGTCATTGAATATAACGTGCGGCTGGGCGATCCAGAAACGCAGGTCGTCTTGCCACGACTGAAAACGGACCTGGTTGAGCTGATCGATGCCAACGTCAATGATCAGCCGATGCCTGCCATTGAAGAACGTGACATTGCCGTATTGGGCGTGATTCTGGCTTCTAAGGGCTATCCTAAAAAGCCGGTGCATGGTCAGGCGCTTGGTCCGTTCCCAGCTGCTAAAGACATTGCCATTGACTATGCCAACGTTAAGGGACATCTTGATGAGCTGCATGGTGACGGCGGCCGGCTTTTGATGGTGATTGGCGAGGATGTCGATTTGCAAAAGGCCCAAGACAAGGTTTATGACTATCTGGCTAAATTAGATGAGCCGGAATGCTTCTACCGTCATGACATTGGCGACAAAGCCTTGAAAGATTAATTAAAATAGCGAAAACGGTCGGCGACTCAGTCTGAGCTGCCGGCCGTTTTGATTTGACTGCTGGCCTGTTGATGAGGCGCTGATGATTCGATTGCTGCTGCCCGATTGTTTGCTTTGAAAAGGTCAATGCATGCTTAGGGTGAAACGGAAGCTGATTGCTGGATGGTCTTCGTTTGACGCATTTTATCAAGATCGTTGCCAAGTCAGGATGCTTGTTTAATTATTGCTAGCCGGAAATCCCGTGACTCTAATCGGTGCTGGTTAACCAGTTTGTGATTGGCCGAGGGACTGCCTGATCATTGGCGTTTTTGGCTTTTTGTGTTAAAATTAAAAATAGATTAAAATAAAATGAGAGTAAAAGGACGTGGAAAAAATGGAAGACAGCGTCAAGCTCAACATTTTGCAGGAACTGATCCAAATCAATACGGTCAATGGTCATGAGCAGCCGGCTGCTGAATATCTTAAACAGGTATTGAGCGATCATGGTATTGAATCTGATCTGATTGCCCTGGCAGCTGGTCGTACGAATCTGGTTGCTGAGGTTGGCGAACAGGAAGGCCCGGTGCTGGCTTTGGCGGGACATCTTGATACCGTAGACGTTGGCGATTCAAACAAATGGCAGCATAATCCGTTCTGCGGTCAGGTAATTGATGATGCTATCTATGGCCGTGGCAGCGTCGATATGAAAGGCGGCCTGGCAGCAATGGTCAACACCTTGATTGAGCTGAAGGAAGCCGGTCTGCCCAAACATGGCAAGGTTCGCCTGCTGGCAACGGTTGACGAGGAAATTGGCGGTCTGGGCTCGCTTGAACTGACGCGGCAAGGACTGGTCCGCGATGTTGATGCCATGATTGTGGGCGAGGCGACGACCAACCGCTTGGAATACGCACACAGCGGCTCGTTTGACTACCGTGTGAAATCATATGGCCGCCTGGCGCACAGTTCCGATCCCAGTCTGGGTATTAATGCCGTTGCCAATCTGGATCGCTTTTTTGAATATGAGCGGCATGCGTTTGATGACGTAAAGGCAAGCCCCAGCCTGGGCAGCCTGATTCACAGCGTTACGGTCTTTCACGGCGGTCGCCAGCTCAACTCGATTCCTGACTACGCTTATCTGGAAGGCAACGTGCGGACGATTCCGGAATTTGACAATACGGCGGTACAGAATCGGCTCCAGACGCTGGTGGATCGTTTGAACGCGGAGATGGATGGTCAGTTTGAATTAGAGGTCGTAGCCAGTTTTATGCCAATGGCGACTGATCCGGCTGATCCGTTCGTTTCCCTGGTGCAGCAGTCATATCAAACCGTTGCCGGGCAATCGCTGCCGCTTGCCGTTTCGCACGGTGCCACGGATGCCTCGCGCTACGTATTGGATGAGCACCGTTTTCCAATCGTTGAATGGGGGCCGGGTCGGGAAGAAATGTCGCATCAGGTTGACGAAAGCCTGTCAGTTGCGGAATATCTGCAGGCTGATCAGATCTACCTGCAGATTGCCAAGGATTTTTTGGTGATGACTAAAAAACAGGTGGGCGATCAAGACCGTAAGCTGCCATTAGCCAGGCCGGCTGGGTTTGCGGCGATCTTAAGCCGGTTTTAAAATCATGACGAATTAAAAGAATGCCAAAAGAGCAGTTGTTTATCAGTGTTTTATAGAGCATTGGCATCTTACGGAATCGGCAACGCATTAACCAGAAATACCGTCATCAATTCCAGCTGTCCGGAGTCGATCGGTGAAAGCCATAAAAAAACTGCCACAGCCGTTGGAATTTTGATACGATAAGGTCAAAAAATAACAATGGAGCGGTGACAATGGAAAAATTCGATCGTCTGGCAAAGCGCGTTGGTAATTTTTTAGAATGCTTTGCTGAAATCTCAATGGCTGTCTTTGGGCTGTGTCTGATTGGCTTTGTTTTTGTCGAACTGTGGCAGCTGGTTAAGCTATCGCCGCTTTTTGCCGGGCACCTAACCTCATTTGACCCAGTATTGGAAAAGATCATTACCTTCTTTCTGCTGTTTGAGTTTTTGGCGATGGCAGCCGCGGCGATGCAGAATCATGGTCATCTGGCAGCCGATTTTTTGATCAGTCTGGGAATCACGGCGTTGTTGAGAGGGCTGATTGCCGAACATGGCACGCCAACGCAAAACATACTGACCAGTTTGGCGATTCTGGCCTTGATTATTGGCGAGATCTTGATGCATTGGCAAAACAATCGCGAACATCATGACAATAAATGAGTGCTTTCTATTGGCACGAGCAAAAATCTGATTTAAAATATAGCTTGAATTGTTGTGTATTTTATATACGGCTCACTAAAAGAAGAAAGAGGTCAAACGAACAATGGCTAAATTAGTACTGATTCGTCACGGTAAGAGTGAATGGAACAAGTCCAACCAATTTACTGGCTGGGTAGACGTTGACTTGGCTCCAGAAGGTGTTGAACAAGCAAAGGCTGCCGGTAAGGCACTGAAGGAGCACGGTCTGGAATTTGACTACGCCTACACTTCCGTTCTGAAGCGTGCGATCAAGACGCTGCACTACGCACTGGAAGAATGCGACCAGCTTTGGATTCCTGAATTCAAGACTTGGCGTCTGAACGAACGTCACTACGGCGCTTTGCAAGGCAAGAACAAGCAAAAGGCTGCTGAAAAGTACGGTGACGAACAAGTGCACATTTGGCGTCGTTCCTACGACGTGCTGCCTCCACTGCTGAGCGCCGATGACGAAGGCTCTGCAGCTAAGGACCGTCGCTACGCCAACCTGGACCCACGCGCCATTCCTGGTGGTGAAAACCTGAAAGTTACGCTGGAACGGGTTATCCCATTGTGGCAAGACGAAATCGCACCAAAGCTGTTGGACAACAAGAACGTTATCATTGCTGCCCACGGTAACTCGTTGCGTGCCCTTTCCAAATACATCGAAAACATTTCTGACGAAGACATCATGAACCTGGAAATGGCTACTGGCCAACCAGTTGTTTACGACTTCGATGAAAAGCTGAACGTTTTGAGCAAGGAAAAGTACTAATAATTTCTTAAACGTTCTTTAAAGACTCGCGAATCGCTCGCGGGTCTTTTTTTCTTTATCGGTCAATAAAAAGAGTTGAGTGGTTGACTTACCAAGCAAAAAACAGTCCGGCTTTTGCACTTAATAATGGCAATCGTACTGAATTTACCCGTTTTAGCCCAGTAACGGTGCTTGGCCGTTGGATCAGTTAAAAAAGCCTTGTTATTTAAGAAGCCGATTCGTGATTTTGTGAAGACTTTGTAAAGCATAGACGTTGACGGTGGTACAATCTCAAAGATGTGTTAAGATACACGAAGAACATTTTTAAACATAATTAATTAAAAAGAGGAGAATTGAATTAATGAAACGCAATCACTTGCCTCTCAAAGAATTCATCAATCAATTAAAGAGTACGCTGAAGGGCAAATATAACGCCGCGGTTTGGCCGATTGCCGGCATCACGCTGCTTTACCTGGCGTTGACGGCTCTTTTGGCACTGCTGTTCACTCGCAGCGCTATGATGCTGGGGTATGCCACGATGCTGATTATGTACGGCATGATCAGTCAAGTGCTGCTTGCAGTGGTTGAGGCATTAGGTATCTTGATTTTGTGGTTCTTGGTAACGTTTGGCATGTACTTTGTCAACATGAGCATCCTTTACAGCTACCAGGATCAAATCAAGAATCCTAATCTAAAAGTCAGTGCAACGACGATCTGGAAGCACTTTAAGCATCTGAATAAAAACCAGCTGCTGCGGCTGACGCTTTACAGCAGTCTGTTCATCTTCTTATGGACGCTGCCGTTGGATATCGTGGCAGGCTTGGTAGCCAAGAACCAGGCACTGGTAATTGCAGTTCGGATCGCCAACTTCTTGATTACGTTCTGGAAGACTTTGGAATACTCGCAGGCACCATTGCTGTACCGCGACCAGCAGCCAGCCTTTTTGGGACAGTCAATGCGCCATGCTTTGACAGCTAGTCGTCGCTTTATGGGTGGCAAGAAGCTTTCATTCTTCACGGTTGAATTGGTAGTCAGCTTCCTGCCGATGCTGGTATGGGGTGCGATCTTTGGTGGATTGGCCTACTACGGCAATTACACGGCAACCTACTTTGTTATGTATGCTGGTTTGATCATCATGCTGTTGGGCTTTTGCGCCTATGCTCCAGTTGTCTACCTGGCAACGGCTCAATTTTATGAACAAAGCAAGCCGCAATCGCCAATTTCGGTTGAGGATGCTTTCGTTAAGACCTTCAAGCCAGTTGAGGTATTGACTGGCGAGGCTTATGACGATGCTGCTGATGAGCCAATAGCAGTTGACGATCGTGAGCCGATTGTCGAAAATCAAAAATAATCTTAAGCGTGTCATCAATCATGATGGCGCGTTTTTTATTTGCTAAGAATTTAATTTTAGGTGATTTGATAGGAAATGAAGCAGCTGATTTAAAAACACAGGTTTGTGATTATGAAATCTAACGATGGTTAAAAATGGATAACGATTACAATTTTCGGCAATCATACAACGTTTTGCCGGGAGGGTAACAAAGCCGTTCTGCTTTATTGATTTTTTTGAAAAAGTTTGAATTTGTCGTTGACATTTGATTGTAACCTCGGTATATTAGATAACGTTGTCGCGGCGATGAGCTGTTGATCACTTGAGATTGACGACTTTTCGTCTAACCATCAAGAAAAGTTATTCAAAAAAGTTCTTGACAGGTAGTTGACAATTTGTTAAACTGATTAAGTCGCTTGCTTGAAACAAGCGGGCAACGGTAGACCTTTGAAAACTGAATACAGTTTCGACGAACACAAATGTGCAGGGTCATCAATCATTACGATTGATGCAAAAACATTTGCGAAGTCAATTCGCTTAATTTAAATTTGAGCTTTTCA